>Ga0307470_10000043_pt1 | contig 90059 bp, 69 predicted proteins | sample atmos_gasesAM3C__FD_204565 | JGI IMG/M metagenome (GOLD analysis project Ga0307470, IMG submission 204565) | Hardwood forest soil microbial communities from Morgan-Monroe State Forest, Indiana, United States - atmos_gasesAM3C_05 | ecosystem: Environmental > Terrestrial > Soil > Temperate forest... | reverse complement strand
GGCAAGTCTCTATAGGTCAACCACTTGAACTCTCCCCGAATCCGTTGCCTATCTGGCGCGCCCGCAACGATGAGCGACTTCGTCCCCGCATTCTTGGACTCAAATGAGGTTTTTGGGTGCCACATTGATTCTGCCGTTTGCCAGGAACTGCTGTCGGTAACGCTGTCGATGTGGCACAGACACTCTTGTCTGTGCGTGGCACAAACGGCACGGACCGTTTAGTCCATGACGTGGACCGTCCGATCCCACGGTGCGAACCGTTCGGTCCCATGGTGCGGACCGTCCGGTCCCATGGTGCGGACCGTCCGGTCCCTGATGCCGACCGTCCGGTCCCATGGTGCGGATCGCCCGGTCCCCAGTGCCGACCGTCCGGTCCCATGCTACAGACCGTCCGGTCCCATGCTACGGACTGTCCGGTCGCATGATGCGGACCGTCCGGTCCCATGGTGCGGATCGCCCGGTCCCCGGTGCGGACCGCCCGGTCCCATGGTGCGGACTGTTCGGTCCGCACCATGGGACTGGCAGTCTAAACCTCGGGACCGATCGGTCCGCACAGTCGAACTATCCGTTCGTACCATGTGACCGGACGATCCGCACCTCAGGACCGATCGGTCCGCACTATGGGACTGAACGTCCGCACCTCAGGACGAACGGTCCGCATAGCTGAACCAGCAGCGCAGCCACACGTCTCGCTCAATACAACGCGACGCGCTCCGGACCCCTCTTCGCCAGCTCCCCCATCACCGCTTCCGCCGCAGCCGGGATGGCGCGGGAGACGGCGTCGGAGAGCTCGAGTCCGCCATCCAGGGTCTCCGGTACGACTCCCACGAGCGTTACCTCGGCCGGGGCATTGCCGGCGAAGTCCATGACGATGAGGGCGTCGTTGATCGACGGCTCGTGGGGGCTGACGCGGATGCCGGGCGAGACGGCGATGATCTCCTCGCGCGTGAAGAGGCACACGGAGCCGGGCGGGGCGGGAGCGGCGACGGCGTCGACGAAGATCACGCGGTCGTAGCCGGCGAGGTAGTTCGGCAGGTCGAGCGACGGCGTGCCGAGGTCTTCGATGGTGAGGTCGTCGTCAACGGTCAAACAGGACTCGAGATAACGGACGACGGCGGGACCGATCCCGTCGTCGCCCATCAGAATGTTGCCGATGCCGTAGACCGCGGTCTTCACAGCACCTTCACGCGCGCGACGTTGTTGCCGCTCGGATCGAACATGTGGACCGCGCAGGCCATGCAGGGATCGAAGGAATGGACGGTGCGCAGGACCTCGAGCGGATGCTGCTGGTCCGCGATCGGCGTACCGAGGAGCGCCGACTCGTAGGGTCCGATCGCTCCGCCGGTGTCGCGAGGGCTGGCGTTCCATGTCGTCGGAACCACGGCCTGGTAATTCTTGATCACGCCGTTGTCGATGACCACCCAGTGCGACAGAGTGCCGCGCGGCGCCTCATGGAAACCGACGCCCTGGATCTCCCCTTTCGGGAACTCGGGCTTGTTGTAGATCGTGGTGTCGCCTTTGAGGATGTTGTCGGTCAGAAGCGCCAGGTGTTTCATGGCCAGATCGCCGAGGACGGCGGTGCGGACGGCGCGCGCACCGTGGCGGCCGAGGGTCGAGTGAAGCATCGCCGGCGTCGCCTTGACATTGGCGATGGTGGAGATCTTCGCCAGCGCCGCATCGGTCCACTTCACCATCAACGGATTGCCTGACGCGTAGCCGACGAGGACGTTTGCCAGAGGGCCGACCTGTGCCGGCTGTCCGTCGTAGCGCGGCGCCTTGACCCAGGAGTACTTGCCGTCTTCCTTCCAGTCGGTGAGGTTGGGATCGGTCTCACCCTTCCACGGATGCAGCGGCCCGCCGCCTTTGTACCAGGAGTGCGCGCTGTCTTCGGTGACGGCCTTGCGCCAGCGCTCGTCCTTCTGTCCGGTGATCGGGATCATCTTTGCCAGATCGCCGCTCGGGATGAAACCGCCCGGCAGGTCGAACTTCGTGCTCTTGCCGTCGAGCGGCAGATCGGGCACCGAGAGGTAATTCGTGACGCCTTTGCCGTAACCGAACCACTCGGGATAGAAGCCGGCCACGGTGCAGACATCGGGTACGTAGACGTTCTGCACGAAGTCGATGACTTTCGCGAGCAGCACCTTCATCTGGACGAGCTTGTCCACGTTCAAGGTCGCGCTGCTGTCGATGTTGATGGCGTTCGACACGCCGCCGACGGCGACGTTCTGGATATGCGGCGTCTTGCCGCCGAGCATGGCCACGACCTGGTTCGAATAGCGCTGGTACTCGAGCGCCTGCAGGTAGTGCGAGACGGCGATGAGGTTGACCTCGGGGGAGAGCTTCATGGCCGGATGGCCCCAGTAGCCGTGCGCGAACGGGCCGAGCTGGCCGCTGTCGACCAGACCCTTGACGCGGTTCTTCACCGCCGCCATCTGCTTGGCCGAGTTGCCGGTCCAGTCGGAGAGGCTCTCGGCGACCGACGAGGCCTTCTTCGGATCGGCCTTCAGCACCTGGGTCACGTCGACCCAGTCGAGCGCGGAGAGGTGGTAGAAGTGCACGATGTGATCGTGCAGCGCGTGCGCGATCAGGATCAGATTCCTGATGTACTGCGCGTTGAGCGGGATCTCGAGGTCGAGCGAATCTTCGACGGCGCGCACCGACGCCAGCGCGTGCACGGTGGTGCAGACGCCGCAGAAGCGCTGCGTGAAGAGCCAGGCCTCACGCGGATCGCGGCCGACGAGGATCTTCTCGATGCCGCGGAACATCGTGGATGACGCCCACGCCTTCTGCACATGTCCCTGATCGACTTCGACGTCGATGCGAAGGTGGCCTTCGATGCGGGTGATCGGATCGATGACGACTCTGGTCATTGTGTTTCTCCTAGCGCGCGGACGACATGCCGGCGAGAATCGGGAACCTCTTTACGACCGCGACGTAAATGGCCAGTTCAATGGAAATCAGGCCAAAGCTGATGAACATCTCGGGAACGGACGGGAAGTAATGCCAGCCCGGTCCGGGCTGGAATGCGACGAGGTACGTGTCGAATCGATACAGAGCGCCGGCCAGTGCCACCACCATCGCTCCGCGGAAGAGGCTTCCAAGGCCCGGCCTCGGAGTGGCAAGCATCATCGCCAGCGGCAGAATCCACAGCACGTTCTCGATCCAGAACATCGTGCCGTAGAGATCGAGGGTTGTGGCGTAGCGCAGGTTTCCGCTATAGGCGAGATCGGCGATGCGCACGGCGATGAATACCAATCCACCCCAGGCGGCGATCTTCTGCAGGTTGATCAGCATCGGCAGGTCGGGTTTCCGGCCGAACGTTTTCGATGAGAATGCCGACTCGAATACGACCATGGCGTAGCCCATGGCCAGGCAGCTCATGAGAAACAGGAGCGGCAGCCAACCGGTGAGCCACAACGGATGCAGCTTCGGTCCGGCCAGCATCATCAGAGAGCCGAGCGACGACTGGTGCATCGTCGGAAGCAGCATGCCCAGGGCGATGATCCAGATCAGCGCCTTGTTGAGGATCGGCAGCAGGCGCTGCGACCATGTCTTCAGGATCGGCGGTCCGTCGACGCTCCATTTCTCCATGAACGCCGGCGACAGCTCGATCCAGAGCACGAAGACGTAGGCCATGATGCAGAGGGCCACTTCGAGCAGCGAGGAATTGAGATTCCAGCTCCAGAAGTACGTCGGGATCTTCCACATGTTCCACGGCCGGCCGAGGTCGATGGCCACCGAGGCGCCGGCGATGGTGTAGCCCAACGCGCTGGTGAGAATCGCGGGCCGGATGAGGGGGTGATAGTTCCCCTTGTTGAAGATGTAGACCACCAGTGCGACGGCATAGCCGCCGCAGGCGAGCGCAGTTCCCGTGACGACATCGAGCGCGATCCAGATGCCGAGGGGATATCCGTCGGACAGGCCCGTGGCGGCGCCGAGCCCGACCGCGAAACGCCAGATCGTCAGCGCGATTCCGATCGCTGCAAGCGCGAGAAGAACCATGTAGCCGCGGGTGAAGAGCGGACCGCCGACCGGTTGTGCTTGCGTGTGCATCAGCTCTCCTTATCCGAATTGCCGCGGTTGCGGAACATCACCGCGCCCAGCAACCCGTACAGCGCGATCGGACCGACGAATCCTTTGTAGATTCCGTGGCTGACCGACTGCTGCAGGTGAGGCACCGATTCGTCCTGCTTGAAGCGGAATCCGAGTTTTTCGAATTCGATGTGCGAGAGGTAGAGCACCTGCGTACCGCCAAGCTCATGCTCGCCGTAGACCTTGTTCACGTACTTGCCGGGGTTGTCCCGAAGCCGCTGGTGCGCTTCCTGGAGCAGATCGGTGTACTTGCCGTAGATCACCGCTTTGCGCGGACACACCGCGGTACACGCCGGCTCTTTGCCCGCGGCGAGACGGTCTTTGCAGAGCTCGCACTTGACGATTTTCGGGGCCACTTTCGCCCACTGGAACTTGGGCACGTTGAAGGGGCAGACGGTTTCGCAGTAGCGGCAGCCGACGCACTTGCTGACGTCGTAGGACACCACTCCGAATTTCCCCTTCTCCAGCGCGCCCAGCATGCAGGCGCCGACACAGGCGGGATCGACGCAGTGCATGCATTGTTTCTTCACGAACGACTGCGCATCGCCGTCTTTGTAGAGCTGAATGATGTTCTTCGTGTATTGGTTCATCGAGTCCGGCGAGTCGTAGAGACCCTGGCCGTAGCCGTCAGTGTCCGCCGGCAATTTGTTCTCTTCTTTGCACGCCACCACGCACGCCTTGCAACCGACGCATTTGGTCGTGTCGTAGAGCATGCCCACGGCGTCGGAGGGCGCGGTCTTTTTCGCACGCGTCTCGGCTACCGTTGGCAGCACGGTCAGCGTCGCTGCCGCCGCTGCGAAGTTCTTGAAGAACGCTCGACGATCGGTGCTCATCGGCTACTCCTTTGGCTCGTCGCTGCTGCCGTCGCTCATCTTCCGTGAAGCGATGAATCCCGCGCCGAGCAACGCGCCTCCGACGAGACCGGCCACGCCGGTGGCAGTCGGGCTCATCCCCTTGTGCTCCGCGAACACCGGCGGGTAGAAATCGGGCGGGAATGGGCGGAGGATGTCGGCCGTGGTAAAGATTGGTGTGGTGAAGGCGATGTCCTTCTCCGTACAGCCGACGCACGGCGAACCGACTCCGATGGGCCAGCAGTCGACGACTTCGTTGAAGTTCCGGGTCGAGCACGGAGCATGCGTGACCGGGCCCTTGCATCCGAGCTTGTAGAGACACCAGCCTTGGCGGTGTCCGCTGTCGCCGAACTGTGCGGCGAATTGGCCGGCGTCGAAGTGGGCGCGGCGCGGGCAGTGCTCGTGGATGGTCTTGTCGTACGCGAATTTCGGGCGTCCGAAGCTGTCCAGCTTGGGCAGTTTGCCTGTGCTCGCATATTCGAGGACCGTGGCCAGAAGGACGTACGGGTTCGGCGGACACCCCGGAAGGTTGACCACCGGTTTGTCTTTGATGATGGAGTCGACGCCGGTAGCGCCGGTCGGATTGATGTTGCTCGAAGGAACGCCGCCCCAGGAGGAGCACGACCCCATCGAGATGACCCCCGCCGAATTCGCGGCGACCTCTTTCAGCATGTCGATGCCGTTGCGGCCGGCGATCTTGAGGTACGCGCCGTTCTCCTTGGTCGGGATCGAGCCTTCGACGACGAGGACGTATTTGCCCTTGTTCGCCTCCATGGCGTCGTGCAGGGCCAGTTCGGCGTCGTGCCCCGATGCCGCCATCACCGTCTCGTGGTAGTCGAGCGAGATGACGTCGAAAAGGAGCGTGGCCAGATCAGGCTCGGAGGTGCGAAGCAGCGTCTCCGTGCACCCGGTGCAGTCCTGCATGTGCAGCCAGATCACCGATGGTCTTCGGGCCTGTCCGATCGTCGCGGCCACCGCCTCGGGGACCATGAACCTGGTGATGGCGAGGCCGGCAGGCGCCACGACCATCAGTTTTCCGCAGAAGGTCAAGAAATGCCGTCGGCTGACGCCCGAGCGTCTCAGCCGCTCCGCGATTGTGAGGTTCTCAGTCATGAACCCTCCTTGCAGTCACAGACTCATGTGCGCTGTCATGGAAGGTAGGCGTGTCTCCATAGCTGGCGATGTAGCAGCGGACACGGGTGGCTGTGCGAATCCGTACGTGCGGATGTGAGCAGGGGATTTGGTCACGCGGAGGCGCGGAGAGGAGAGGTGCACATCCCTCGAACCTCCGCGCCTCCGCGTGGTGACCAGCGGTTTTAAGCGCCGCTCATTTCTTGCGCGGGATGAAGAGTCTCACGATGGGCGCATAGTCGACGAAAAGGGCGATCTGGTTATGCGTCCGCCATCCTTCCGCTCCGCTCCTCGCCGCCAGCGGACTCCAGATAAGGTGAAGGTTCGCTCGCGTTCTCGGATCGTGCCAGAACGCTTCGAAGGCAGGGTTGACTATGTTGAGGCCTGAAGCGCCTCGGCCGGAGACACCGCCGACGGTGAGCGTGGCGCGGAGGAGGATCGGACCGACCGACCGCCCCGGAAAACGGCTCATGTACTCCAACTCGTTCTGCGAACGATTGTCGGTTGTCCCCGTGCGCACCGTTCTGGCGTAGAGGAGCGAGCCCCAGACGTCATGACCGGAGACTCGGAAGTACGTGTCGGCATCGAGGCCGAGCGAGCGCTCGCGGCCGGAGAGGTGCGACACTTCTCCCGTGGCTATGGAGGTGACGTCGGTGTCGATCGGCTGCCAGCTCAACGTTACTCGGTACTTCAGCATTACAGGAGGCTCCGCCGGTCCGCCGTCCACGGCGTGATACCAGCCGAACTGCACGGTTTGTTTCGGTCCCGGAGGTGGTGCGGCCGGTATTGAGTCACCAGACGGCGGCGTCGGAAAATAGATCGGATTGCCGGCGCAGCCGCACACGCTGACGGGGCCATTTTTTCCACTCCTGTCGCTGAGCTTGTAGTCAAGCTGGATATGGCCCCAGTAAAGGCTGTTCGCGAGCTCAACGAAGCCGACACTCTGATGGAGCGGGCGGTAGTCGTCGACGAAGCCGCTCGCGCCGCCGAGGACGAGGCGGGAGATGAAAAGGGTACCCCCCCGCTCGCGATAATCAACGAAGTCGTCAGGATCGAAGACGGGGCGCGGTTGCGCCGAGGCCGTGGCGGCGAGGAGGGCGATGATGGTGTACAGTAGCATTCGCAACATCACTTGGCCCTTAATGTCACTTTCAGTTTCCGTTGGTTCCTTTTTTCTTGCTTTAGCTCCTTTTGCGTCCTGATGACTTCTCGCGTTTGCTCGGGTCGGATCTGTGTAGTCTGGTCATCGCGGAGCATCGACAGTCTCTTAAAGTCCTTGTCATACGCGCTCGATGCAAACAGCGGTGGCTGCGACTGCAATCCCTCGGCGCGTTGTTCGCCCAACGCAATCAGAAGCGTTTCCAGGTCGAGAATCCCCTCTCCGCCCTTCATGTATTTCATAACCGACGGATGATTCACGAGCAATCCGGGCGCCTCAAGACTCGCTTCCTCGGAACGGACCTGGAGGCTAAGCGACTCGTGCCGGACCTGGTCAGTATCGAACCATACGTCTTTGATCTCTATGGGTGAATCAACGAAGTTCTTATGCTCAACGCATTCTCGACTGTCGTCGTCCTTGCCAACCTTGTTCATTCTTCTCACGTAACTAATCGGGACGTCCGGCTTCGCCTGGACAGTCACTTGTCGCACAGCCTGTCTATAGCAATGAAAGGTAACACTCGCAACCCATCCATCGTGCACCTGCGGGCTCGGATCCTTAGCAGCGCTAGATCGCCGGCAGTCGGTGCGGTTGACACCGGTGCGGACACTTACTGTGCGGCCCTCTGCATCGAAATTCTTTGTCGCCGGCTGACGACGCCATTCGCCGATCCAGAGGTCGGACTCGCGCTGCTGGGCCGGGAACTCATTCGTCTCATCGCCGTCGAGGACGACGTCGATGCTCTTAGGAATGCCAGCGATACATCCGGCATCTCCTTCAAACGTAACCATTACTTTCCTGGTTTGCGCGGCATGCGCTAAACCCGTGGAGATGATGGCAATCACACCAGCGCACCACATTGGTGCCTTCCTCGCGCATAGAACGTTCCTCAGCATGTCTCACCTCATGTTCCACACAACGAATGACTTAATACGATCGATTGGGAATGCTTCGCTCCGCGTATGAAACTTACGCGGCTCAATCCAATGCCAGAACCCCGCAGTTGGATCGTCAGACTCCTCGACGTCTATCTCGAGCAACACGGTTTGTGAGCCTAGTAACGTTGAGATCTTCGCTTTCGTATTCTGTTCGTTGCCGGCGTTCGGCAATATTTCCAGGCTCTCCGTTCCCGACGTCGTCAGCTCAATTTTCGCGGGTCTTCCTGATACGACGATATTCTTGGCCTTAGCGGCATCGTCATCGCTGAGTTGTAGCGTCGCGTCCTTGAGCGGCGGGTTGCCGTTGAACTTCAGACGGTAGCCAACGAGCGCAGATGGCTTCCGGCCCGTATTCCAAACTCGCAAGTAGACGTGCCGATCATCCGCGCTCGTCACCTTGAACTTCGTATGCGAGTCTCGCTCGCTGAGGTACGTTGCGGCTAAATGAAGGGTTCTCGAAACTCCAAGAAAAGCACCGAACAGAGAGAGAACGATGGCCCCGACATTGAAATACTGTCGCCAGCTCTGATACGCTTTGCATTCATTGCAAAACTTGGCCCGGAGCGGCATCCACTTCTTACAGTTGTCGCACTGTTGCCCATCCGGTTCGCATCGGCAGATTGGACAAATCTCTGCGTTCGCCGGTATTTCGCTGTTACATACGACACACTTCTTGGTTTTATCGGGCATTGGCGTTGCGGTCATTCCAACCCTCCTCTCCGCATCATTACAAACGCCGCCCCCACCAGCAGACTCGAAAGCACCAGCATCCCCCAACCCGTAAGCGTAGGCCCTCCGGTGGCGACGACGATCGTGTAGCACTGCGTTCCCGTGCAGAGGTTTGCGTCGGTAGCCGTGATACAGAAATTGAAACTGCCGATCACAGTCGGCGTCCCGGAGATCACTCCGGTTGTCGTGTTGAATGTCAGGCCAGCGGGTGGAGGAATCGTGCCGGAGGTCACGCTGAACGTGTAGGGCGCCGTTCCGCCGCTGGCGGTAATGGTCTCGCTATACGGCGTGTTGAGCGACGCCGACGTAAGCGTCGGGGGAGAAAGCGTCAGCAAAACACACGGAGGGACAGGATTGATGACGAGCGTGTAAGCGCTCATCCCGGTGCAATGGTTCGCATCCGTCACCGTGACCGTGATCGGGAACGAGCCGCTCTGGGTCGGAGTGCCCGACAACGTTCCGTTAGTAGCGAGCGTGATTGGCGGCACACCGGCGGGCAGCGGCCCAGGCGTCGTGAAGGTCGCGCTACCGATTGCCCCTCTCTGCGTGAAGGTCTCGCTGAACGGTACGCCGACCGTCCCGACGGTATTGACCGGGTTCCGTACAACGATCGTTTGGCAGCCGATGACTAATGGGTAGGGCAATCCAATGCCAGTGCAACCGCTGCGGTCCGTGGCTTTGACTGTGATGGTGAACATGCCGGTCCGTAGCGGCGTCCCGGAGAGCTCGCCGTTCGCCGCAAGTGTTAGAACTCTCGGCAGTGTGCCGGTGTCGAGCGAGAACATCGTCGCGCAAAAACTGCCGGTCTGCGTGAATGTCTGGCTGAATGGCATCCCGGCGGTGCCCGCCGTAGTGGCCGGGTTCGTCACAACGATTGTCGGGCAGGTGATGATCAGGTTGTACACCGGACCTGTGCCGGTACAACCGTTCGAATCGGTGGCCGTGACCACGATCGGGAATGTGCCGGTCTGCCTTGGCGTGTCCTCGAGAACGCCGGTCGCCGAATTCAGCACCAAACCGAGGGGCAGCGTGCTGGCCGTCGAAAACGTCGTCGTACCAATCCCGCCGGTCTGCATGAACTGCTTCTTGACCTGCGTGCTGAAAGGTACGCAGGATGTTCCCGTTGTCGTGGCGGGGTTTGTAACGGTGATGTTCTGGCAAGGGATGACGATCGTGTATTCCCGCGTGCCGGCACAAACGCGCGTGGAATCGGTCGCAGTGACCGTGAAGGTGTAGCTGGCCGCGGTCGTAGGCGTCCCCGACAGAACGCCGAGGGCTGAGAGCGTCAGTCCCGGAGGGAGCGAGTTCGGAAGTGCGGTGAATGTGTAGGGCTCAAGTCCTCCACTCGCGGTGATCGTTGTCGAACCGTACTGCTTTCCTACGGTTCCATCGGAAAGAGTCTCCGGCGACAACGTGATGAGTCCGCAGCAGAGGGAGACATTGTCGTTGTCCAACACCACCGCACCCACCGACAAGAGTCTGCCGGAGACTCTTGCGCCGGTGCCCAGGGTGATGTCCTTGGCCGCGAGGACGTTTCCCAGGAACGCGGTGCGCGCGCCGAGGGTGGCCGTGTTTCCGACCTGCCAGAAGATGTTGCTCTCATGGCCGGCGTTGATCACGAGGACAGACGAGTCGGGAGCGGTCGTGAGCGTGCCCGTTATCTGAAAGATCCAGACGGCGTTGGGATCATTCGCGGCATCGAGGATGAGCGTTCCCGTCAATTGCGCCGTCGACGAAAAACAGTAGACGCCGGGTACAAGGGTCTTTCCACCGAGATCCTGACCAGACAGATCACGGTCACACGTCCTCCCGGCGAGATCGGCATACGCGGCAGTGACGTCCCTTTGCGCCTGCCGCGCGGTGGAATCATTACGGAAGGTGTCTCCCACCTTCACGATCCCGGGAGGAAAGCCGGCGACCGTATTACCGGGACTGACGCCGAGGTTGCCGGTGACGATCGTCGATCCGGAGCTCGTGACCGCCGACCCGCCCAGGACCGCGAAGCTGGCGGCGGCTCCGAGCGACGGAGGCGCGAGCGACGGCTGCTGGCCGCGGACAAGCGCGGGAAATCCCGCGATTGCCAGGAACCATACGCCGAGGGCGAACCTCGAATGAAACCGCATGACGGATTCCCCGCCTGACCCTTAGGACGACGACCGTTTTCTGGTTGACCGTGAACGCGTAAGCGCGAGTGCGGCTTTCGGTTGAACCGCCTCTCACGCACCAGGGACCCGATAGATAGTGTATTCCGGCCCGATAGCGTTTCATGCATTCCTGCAAGATTTCCAGGAATGGTGAGAAGGATCATCCGCAGATGACAGAAACCGTCTTCAAATCCGCATGCATCTGCGTCATCTGCGGATAAGGCGTTCCAGCAGACGTGACCGCCGCCGAGCCGGCGGCGGTCCGGCCGGCCAGCGGCCGGCGCTACGAGACCGCTACCGCACCCCCACCGCCAGGTTGAACGACGCCTGCTCCGCCGCTTTGAAGGCGATGCAGGTGTCGATCGCTTCCATCGCACGCTTGAGAGCGCGCTCGCCGGCGCCGGCGGGGTGGGTGGCGAAGAAGGCTTGCACGTCGGCCTTGGTCGCGGGATCGCAGAACGTCGCGGTCGAGCCGGTGATGGCGCCGATGGCGGTGGGGATCTTCTGGTTCAGCACGTCCCAGTGCGCTTTGGCGGCGTTCCATGCGGTCTGCTTCGCTGCGGGGTTGAAGAAGAGCATCGCGGCCATGTTGGGCAGATCCTGGCTGCGGACCTGGTCACTGTAGATGTAGTCGACCGCCCGGGCGATGAGCTTCGGGTCGCGGAAGAGCGGGATGAGGCCGCGGTAGCGGCTGCCGATCTCCGGTGTCGGCGCGGTCTTGACGTGTTCGAGCACCTGATTGAACAACGCCTCGTCACCGTTGACAGCGGCGATGGGAAGGGCGCGGTCGGCGATGACGGCATCGACCGATGACGGATCGCTCATGTACTGCTGGGCCACGCGCCTCGCTCCGGCGATGACCTCGGGGTCCTGCCCGGCGATGCCCAGCACGCCGAGCACGTTCGCGCGCATGATGCGCTGCTCAGCGGTCTCGCCCGCCGGCGCATCCCAGGTCAGCGGGGCGTAGCCGCGCATGACCTCGCGCACATACGCCTGCCAGGCCGGGCGATTCGTGTCGTCGACCAGGCGGGCGTCCATGAACCCGATGTTGTTGGCGATGGCGCCGACGAGCGACCGCTCGGCGGGACGGGGCATGGCCCGCAGCAGCGCCATGTATTCGGCGATGTCTTCGCGCATGCTGCGCACGAGCAGCCATTCGTTGCCGTTCAGCGAGATCTGTTCGGCGGGCGGCATCTCGCCGATGTGCGCGCGCAACGCGGCCCGCATTGTTGGCGAATAATCGGTGACGAAGTAACCGGCACCGTTGCGGCTGAGGAAGACCGGCAAGTCGCAGCCAGGTGTCGTGAACGAATCGGTGGGCTTGGAGATCATCCGGCAGGGCGGCGCCGCCGCGGCGCCGGCCTCGTGGCCGCAGATCGGGATCGACCACGATTGCGTCACCGGAGGCATGTTCTTCGGCAGCATCCGCTCCTGGGTAATGGTCACGGTCCGCTTGCCGTCCGGTCCGCACGCTTCCGAGGCGTGCAGCAGCGGCGCGCCGGTCTGATCGACGAACGATTTCATCACCACGTCGAACGGCTGCTTCGTGGCCGTTGTCATGGTCCCCCACCAATCCTCGGCCGCGGCATTTCCGTACGAATACTTCTTGAGGTAGGCGCGGATCCCGTCGCGGAAGGTCTCCTCCCCTACCCAGTTCTCCTCCATGCGCAGCACTGCCGCGGTCTTGCCGTAGGCGATGCCGTCGAAGAGGGCGTTGATCTCGTTGCGCGTCTCCGCTTTCTGGCGGATCGGACGCGTGGAACGCGTGCTGTCGCCGCCGATGGAGTTGTTCGTACCGTTGACCTGATCGAGATCGCTGCGCCACTCCGGGTGCCACGCAATCAGCGGCTTCGGCGCCATGAACGTGGCAAATCCTTCGTTGAGCCAGATGTCGTCCCACCACTTCATCGTGACCAGATCGCCGAACCACTGGTGGGCGATCTCGTGTGCGATCGTGCCCGCCACCCCTCGCTTTGCTTCCACCGAGGCCGTCTTGTCGTCCAGAAGAAGCGCGGTCTCCCGGAACGTGATCGCGCCGGCGTTCTCCATCGCTCCGGCCTCGAAGTCCGGGATACCGATCAGGTCGAGCTTGCCGAACGGATACTTGATTCCGTAGTAGCGGTCATAGAACGAGATCGAAGCCTCAGCGGCCGACAGAGCGAACTTCGTGAGGTTCTGCATGCCCGGGGTGGAACAGACACGAATGGGGATGTCGTCGACGCCGCCGTTGACGCACTGGAAATCGCCGACCAGCATGGCCACGAGATAGGTGGACATCTTCAGGGTGGTATGGAAGCGGATGGCGTGCTTGCCGGTGCCGGCAGGGGTGTCCGAGGCGATGGCTCCGTTGGAGATGGCGGTGTCGCCGTTATCGACGACGAGCGTGATGTCGAAGGTGGCCTTCATGGCCGGCTCGTCGAACGAGGGGAAGGCCCGCCGCGCGTCGGTGGCCTCGAACTGCGTGACGGCGTACTTCCGCTTTGGCGTCTTGCTCAGATAGAGACCGCGGAGCTGGGCGCCGAGGGAGCCGTTGAAACTGATGCGGATGGAGGCCTTTCCCGGCGGCACGGTCTGCGAGAACTTGAGCGAGGCCATCTCGTTCGGCACGTCGTACGTGATGGTCGGATTGAGCAGTTTGCTGCCGCTGGCGACGACGACATCGTGTATCTCGAGGTCGGCGCTGTGAAGGGTGATGGTGTCGATCGGTTCCCTGATGTCGACGTCGATCGTTTCCTGTCCGCTGAACTTCTCCGCGGCGAGATCCGGGGTGATCGAGATCGCGTAATGATCCGGAATGACGCTCGTCGGCAGACGGGCGGCGGCGAGCGGCATGGCGGCGAGAAGAAAAGCGGCAGCGGCGAGCGGGCGTCTCATGCCGCGAAGGATATCGTCAGTCTGAGGCGCGGAAGAGCACGACGAGCACTCCGATGCCGACAAGGATGAGAACAACGGCCCAAATCAGGTTCATGTTGCCGTTTTGTTTCTCAGCGGGGGCCGTCGTGCCGGTCGCGGCGGTCTCGGCGGCGGCTGTCGTGGTCTCGGTGGATGACGTGGTCGCGGCCGACGCAGTGGTGTCGCTCGCAGGCGCGGCCGTCGTTGTCGAGGAGGTCGTCGTCGTTGACGACGGAGGAACCGAGGCCACGGCAGTGGTTGTCGTCGCCGGAGCTGGCGGCGGTGGCGCGGTAGTCGTAGTTACCACCGGCGGCATCGGAGCCATGGTGCTTGCCGCGGCGACTTTTGCCGCCGGCGGCGTGGCCGGTTGCGCTTTCGGAACCGGGGTCGGTTCTACGTGCGGCGGCTTCGTTGTCGTTACGGCGGCGGTCTTCTCCGGTGGCTTCTGCTCGACCTTGTGCGGCTTCGCGGTACCGCCAGCCTGAGTCGTCTTCGGCGTTGACCTGGACTTGCCGGGCGTTTTCGCGGGCGTCTTCGTCGTTACCGTCGTCGGCTTGACCGCCGGAGGCGCTGCCGCGGTGCGGCGAGGCGGCGGTTCCGGCCGCGCGCCCTGGGCAACCTTCGGGGACACCGACACTCCCAAATGCGCGAGGCGCCGGGCGGACTCGCGGGCAAGGAACCGGCGCGTTTCACGGGTCGGATAGAGCGTCTGGTCACCGGCCGTGACCGTCTCGTCGGCGACGGATCGCCCGTAATCAGGATAGCGTTTCAGAGCGGCGAGCAGCGAGCCGCCCTGCACGGTTGCATCGAAGAACGATCCGGTGGGAGAGGCCATCGCGTAGTCCCAGACCCTGCCGATGTCGGTGAAGACGTGCAGCGCGTCGTTTGCGGCATTGCGCTCGCCGCCGGGAGGATGAGAGGCGATCGCGCGGCGAGCATCCTCGAATGCCGCTTTGAACGCCGCGTAATCGTCCCCCTCGGCTGCAGCCTGCAAGCTCCGCATGCGGGTCCGAAGATCGTTCGACGGCGGCACCGATGCGACGGCCGCCGCCGGCTGTGGCTCAGAACCGATTGACGCAGCCGGCAGCGCCGGCTGTGCCGAGGCTGGGTTGTTATCTGTAGCGCAGTCGGCCGGCACCGGGCTTTGCGCACGTGCCAGCACCCTGACCGTTGGATTCAGATCCCCCGTCTGCGCGGAAACAGACAGACATGCCGCGGCTGCAACCGCGGCGACCACCCCGAGCGCGAACCGTCTCGTCACAGCTGTCATCTGTAGTCGATGATTCTAGCCGCTAGAGGGCTGGATGGCCTGCACTTCCTGTGGCAGGTACTTCTTTACTATCCTAAGCAAATCGCCCGCAGCGAGCGGTTTGGCGACGCAATCGTCGACTTTGAACCGCGACAGAGCCTCCTCTCGATAGCTCTCATCGGCGTAGCGGCCGGTCATGACCACCGCCTTCAAACGTGCCAGTGCCGGCTCCTCTTTGATCCGGCGGCACATCTCGCGGCCATCGAGCTTCGTCGTCCAGGCATCGAGGAGGATCAGGTCGGGCTCGTACTGTCGGGCCAGAGCCAGCGCCTCCTGCGCGTTCTCGCTGGCGATGAAGCGATAGCCCAGCGTCGTGACGACCGTCCTGACGATGAGCTGGATGGCTTCATCGTCCTCCAGGAGCACGACCAGAGGACGCTTCGCGTGGGACGGCGGTGGATCGGGCGCCGGCACACCATCGCGCATCGCGCCGATCATCTTCCGCTCGAAGAGCATCGCCGGGGCACCCGCCCAGAAGCGCTCCCGGTACTCCGGCGAATGGCAGAAGCATTTGCCGCAGTGCTCGCAGACGAGCGTGTTGTCACGGGCGCAGCCGCACCAGTCGGCCCTGGCCGCGTCGAACATGTCGCCGCAGGTGGCGCAGGCCACTTCGTACGTGTTCCTGACGTCACCGCCGCGATCGAGATCCTTCCGGTGCAGGGTGTGAAGGTTCTCCTGCGAGGGAAGATCCAGGACTCCTCCGATGTACCGCTGCAGAAGATTGATGAGATCTGTGATCGATACCGGCTTGGCGAGGTAGTCGTCGATCCGGAAGCGTTTGACGGCTTCGCTCATGTACTGGGTATCGGCGTAGAGGCCGGTCATCACCACCATCTTCGTGCTGGCGAAGGCCGCGTCTTCCTTCAGGCGACGGCACATCTCACGGCCGTCGAGCCTCGGCAGGAAGGCGTCGGAGAGGATCAGGTTGGGGTGGTAGAGACGCGCCAGATCCAGTCCGTCGGGTCCGTTGGCAGCGGAGACAGATCCGTACCCCAGGTTCGCGCAGACGCGCTGCACGATGGCCCGGATCTCTTCGTCGTGATCGACGAGCATCACCATCGGCCGTTTGACCTCGCCGGGAGGAAGGTTCGCGGCGATGCCGAGCGACTTACGTCGCACCTCGGCTATCTTGCGCTCGAAGAGGAGCGGCGGAGCGTCCATCCAGAACGTCTCTCTGTACGAGGGGGCCGCCTTGCAGAAGCAGGTCAGGCAGTTCGTGCAGACGACCGTCTGATCCCGGGTCAGGCAACTGCACCAGTCGGCTTCCATGGCATCGAAGGCAACGCCGCAATTGCTGCAGACGACGTCATACCCTTCGCGGCGCTCCGGAGCAGCGTTCTGTGTGTGTGCGGCAACGGTCTGCGACGGGTCAGGCAACTCGTGGTTCTGCTTCGCGAGCGAAGATTGAGGATCGTGAGCAGCGGAACGGACAATCTCGACGATCTCGTCGATGTCGTAGGGCCTGATGGCGACGTCGGCCCGGTCGAGGCGGGGGACGCTCGATGCGTTCCGAGCCGTCAGCACAAGCGGCAGGCTCCGGGCCTGACCGGAGATCGCCCTGTACGCCTTCTCGAAATCCTGCATCTCGGCGTCGAGGAAGACGACGTCCGGCCGGAAGCGGTAGATCTCATCGATGGCATCGATGAGCCGCTCGACGATGACGATCTCGATGCCGAGCTGTTTCAGTCGAGGAGCCGCGGTGTCGGCGGTGGCGCGGCGGGCTTCGAGGAAGAGAGCGCGCGGCTTTCGTTCGGCCGTTGGTGCTTCGCTGGCGCGACGGGTGGCACTGCTCTCCGCCACAGCAGCGGCGGCGGCGCGGCGCGTGGCTGTGCTCTCGCCGACGGCCGGCTTGCGGTTGAAGAAGCCGCTGAAGAATCCGCTCTTCCTTGCCGGCCCAGGCTGGCGGGCGCGCGGTGGTGCCGCCGCCTGCTTCGCCAGCACGCGTTCGAGCTCAGCCCGAAACGCCGCCACTCGATCATCGGCTGCGCTGCGCACCTTTGCGATTTCCCGCTCCGAGTCCTGCTCCAGCGCCAGCCGCTGGGCAGCCAGCTCGGCGTCGAGGCGTGTCTTCAGCTCGCGCTCGAACTGCTGCTGAAGCTCGGCGCGAAGGTGCTCGAGCCGCTGGGCGATGGCATCCTCGTCGACGTGTTTCTCGATCACTGCCGGCCGGCGGCGCTCTTCATCGAGCTGTTTCTGCAATTCGGCACGGTGGGCTTCGAGCTCGAGCCGCGCCGCATCGAACTTCGCCTTCATCGCCACCCGCTCGCGGTCGAATGTGGACTGGAGCTCCGCGCGGCGGCGCTCGAAGCGTTCGTTCTGTTCGCGCTCGATCTCGTCGCGCGTACGGGCGAAGTCGTCCTCGACCTTCCTCTTCTCCTTCGCCACCCGCTCGGCCTCGATCCGCTCCCGTTCCGCACGGGCGCGCGCCTCGCTGACTGCGACATGTCCCTCGCCAAAGACGCCCGCCGCCGCGATTTCCTCGACGGAACGCGGCGTGGCGATGACGGATGCGACCTTCGGAGGGGCGGCTGGAGCGCTGACTTTCGCCTTTCGCTTCCTCTGTCGCTCACCCCATCGCCACAGGGGGATGGAGACAAGAACGCTCGCCGCCACAAACCAGCCGATGTCGGTTCCCTGCACCGAGCGGCCGAAGAGCGCGAACAGCAGGATGGCGGATAGAACCATCGCCGCCAGAGCTCCCGGCCATCCCGACTTCCACGCGGAGAGCGCCACCGCGGCGACATACACGGCGATCAGCGCCAGGGGCAGGATGTCCGGGACGACGAGGCCGATTCCGGTGGCGACGATGACCAGATCGACCGGTATCGCATACGCGAGAACCTTCTTTCTGGTCTCGGCGGTCATCGGCTGGCATTATCTCTTTATCGCCTTCGGGCCGGTCATCTTCTGGATCTTGTCGCGGTAGCGGGCCACGTCGCTGGTGATCTGAATGTAAGGCAGCGCGCAGGCCAGTTCTTTTCGGGCGTCGTCGTAGTGGCCGGTCTCGAACAGCGAAACAGCGTTGTAGTAGCGAAGGTCTTCCTCGCCTCGGGCGAAGGTGCCCAGGTTACGGAATGCCTCGACCGCGTCGGCATAAGCGCCGAGGCGGTAGAGCCCCTTGCCAGACTCCGCGATCGTGGCCCGCGAGGGGTGCGCGGAGTTTACGAGCGCCACGTAGACGCGGCGCGATTGATCGGGCTGCCCATTCGCTGCCAGCGAGGCAGCCTGCTCCAGCGTGGGATCGATGATCGGCGGCGGCTCAGGCGCTGCCGCGACCGGCGCCGGCACCGGCTGCGGCTCCAACGCGGGTCGCTCGACCGCGGGCGCCGGCGTGGGCGCCGCGGGAGCAGGCGCCGGCTCGGGTGTTGCCGGTGCGACTACCGGAACGATGACAGGCGTCGCGGAATGGCGGGCGCACGCGGACGACAAAACCCCGGCGAGAAGTACGGACATGACCGTGGCAGTTGCTCGCATCGAACCCCCTCCCTGGAAATGCTGCCATCATTGTCCACGAAACCCGCCCTTTCGGGGGGCTCGGGCATAACTTCGGCAGTAATCGCTTCCCCATGACCACCACGGAAGTGACGCCTCTGGTCCCGATTCAGGTTGGCTGGAGGCGCGGCGAATCGCGGGACGCGCTCCTCATCCGCGAGTGGCTGGTCACGAACGCCCTCGGCGGTTACGCCTCCGGATCCCTCGGCGGCGCGAACACACGGCGCTTTCACGGCTTCCTCATCGCCGCGCTCCCCGCGCCGCTGGGACGCACGATGATGTTCAACCATCTCGAAGAAATCCTCGAGGGGCCGGAGGGACTCTGCTGGCGTCTCAGCGGCGACGAGCACGGCGGACGCGATGTGGTGTTCCCCGAGGACGGCATCCTGGAAGAGTTCGCGATCGAAAACGGGAAGCCCGTCTGGCGCTTCGCCATGAACGGCATACGGATCGAGAAACGCATCCTGATGCCGCATCTGCAGAACACCTCCTACATCGTCTATCGCCTGCTCGAAGGTCCGGCCGGACTGCATCTCCGTCTCCGGCCGTCGCTCCATTTCCGTCCGCACGAAGGCTTGCTTGCAGGTCCGCTCGGGGACAACTGGCGCGCTTCGATCGAGGAGGATGGCCGCGGCATCGAGGTGACGGATGGCCAGAGCTATCCTCCCCTGCGCCTTCTCGCATTCGGAGGCGAACCGAACATCCAGCAGGATCCACGCGCGTTCGATCACGTTCTCTACCGCATCGAGAAGAGCCGCGGCTATGAGTACGAAGGAGCGCTCTGGAGTCCCGGCGTCATTCACCTCGCGCTCAACCTCGGCGACGAGTGCGGCCTCGTCGCGTCGGTCGAACCATGGGAGGTCATGAAGGCCCTCCCCTACGCGGCGGCGTTCGCGGCAGAGAACGAGCGCGTGGCGCGGCTGTTGACGATCTCGCATCAGACCGACCCGTTCGCCGGCTCGCTGGTCTTTGCCGCGGACCAGTTCCTGATCCATCCGCACACGCGCGTCGCAGACGAGGCGCGCGTTCGCGCATCGGGCGACGAGCCGCGCACCATCATCGCCGGCTATCACTGGTTCACGGACTGGGGACGCGACACGATGATCAGCCTGGAAGGGTTGACGCTGGCCACAGGACGCTATCGCGAAGCCGGCGACATCCTGCGCACCTTCGCCGCGTATATCCGGGACGGGCTGATTCCGAATCTCTTCCCCGAGGGAAAGCAGGCCGGGCTTTACCACACCGCTGACGCCACGCTGTGGTTCTTCCACGCGATATGGCGTTACCTTAAGGCCACGAACGACCGGGAGACGATCCGTGCGCTGATCCCGAAGCTGCTCGACATCATCGACCACCACATCCGCGGCACGCTGTTCAACATCCACGTCGATCCGGCTGACGGCCTGCTCCTACAAGGCGCCGAGGGATATCAGCTCACGTGGATGGACGCGAAAGTGGACGACTGGGTGGTCACGCCGCGTCGCGGGAAGGCGGTGGAGATCAACGCGCTCTGGCACAACGCCCTGCGCATTCTCGAACAGCTCCTGATTCAGGAAGGCGACGACGGCAACGCCCGGCGGATCGATGAACAGGCGAACCGCGCCCGCAAATCGTTCAACGAGCGCTTCTGGTATGACGAAGGTCAATATCTCTACGACGTCGTCGACGCAAACGACACGTCGCTCCGCCCGAATCAGATCTTTGCCGTCTCACTCGATTTCCCGGTGCTCGACGAGAGCCGCTGGCAGGGCGTCGTCGACATCGTCAGGAAAGAGTTGCTCACGCCCGTCGGCCTTCGCTCGCTTGCGCGATCGAGTCCCGATTACAAGCCGGCCTACGACGGCGATCTCCGCTCCCGCGACGCCGCTTATCACCAGGGCACGGTATGGGCCTGGCTGATCGGCCCGTTCATCGACGCCTGGCTCAGGGTCCACCCCCAAGACACCGAGACCGCCCAAACCTTCCTCGACGGCTTCCGCGCCGAGCTCGGCGACGCCTGCATCGGCACCATCAGCGAAGTCTTCGACGCGGAAGAGCCCTTCACCCCGCGCGGCTGCGTGGCCCAGGCCTGGAGCGTTGCGGAGGTGTTGCGGGCTTTGGGGAGTGTGGGCTGACCATGGGCTAACCCGGGCTTCTCACCATCCAGGTGAAAATCACGGACGCGGGTGTTTGTCGAGCGTCTTCTCCCCCACGCGTTTTTCAGCGTGGGGGAGAAGGTGCCGGAGGCGGATGAGGGGGCCTTGGGCGCTTGCCAAACAGTGAACCATTAACCCGTAAAACTCATGAAAATACTGACCTTTAGCGCGAGCACCACCCCCTCATCCGCCGAAGCCTGCCCTGAGGAGCGATAGCGACGAAGGAGCACCTTCTCCCCCAGCTGAAAAGCGCTGGGGGAGAAGGACGCTCGATTTGAGGAACTGCCGAGAACGCACCGCTCGCACAACTCCACGTCGTCTCAAGTTTCGCCACCAACAGCGTGCCGGCAATTCCACTCAGCGTGCGAGAAATGCGGACAAGCCGTCGGGGTAGGATGTTCTTCGTCGGCGACCTGCAAGCGATGAAGAAGATCACTCTCGACAATTACCGGAAGGACAAGTACTACCTGCGGATTGTGCGAGCCGTGGAGACCCTTCTGTCGCGCGGTGATGTAGTGGCACCGGTCGAGGTATTGATCGACATGAAAACAGCCATCGCCGAGGAGCCTGCATGAGAGAGCGAATCAGGAACCTCAGCAACCGCGCCGAGTTCTTTCTGATCATCAGCATTTGTTTCGCGTACTACATCTGTACGTCGCTGATCGGGCTGCTCCTCCGCATTCGCACATATGAGATGACCACTGGCCGCCTGCTCCGTGGCATCACAACGGAGCTCGCAATTCTTCTTCTGGCGGGCTGGATTCTGCACGTTCGCGGATGGCGCCTTTCACGGCTGAGCAAGCGCTTCTCGTGGCCGGGATTCCTCGGCGGCTTCCCCCTCTTTGTCGGCTACATGCTGCTTTATTGGACCGTGGGCATCGCGCTGGTGTTGTTCTATCCGGATGCATCCCACCTTTCCGGAATGCGCATGGTTCCAAGAGCTCCAGTCGCGTTAATGGTGGTGTTCATCGTCGTCAACTCCGTTTTCGAGGAGGTGACTGTCTCAGGCTACGTGATCACAGCGCTGTCCGAACAGGGAGCGGCGCTGGCCATCACCGCGAGCACGCTTCTCCGACTCCTTTACCACCTCTATCAAGGCCCGATCGCGTCAATATCCATCCTCCCTCTGGGTTTGCTCTTCGGCGCCGTGTACTGGCGATGGAGAAATCTGTGGCCATTGGGAGTGGCGCACACCATCGTAAATCTGACGGTGCTGGCGTTGGCGGCGCACCAAGCCGGAACCTAGTTCGCAACCGCGCGCCGCCCCTGTTGTACCATCGCTCCGCCGATGAAACGCCTCGCGATCGCCCTGCTCACTCTCTCGATCGCGCTCCCATCGATGGCGTGGACGCGCCTTGCCGACCAGCGGATCGCGGCCAAAAGCGCGGAGCGGGCGCCGGCTGATCTGCGGCTGCTCATCAACAAGTACCACGACGAGTATCTGCGCGGCACTGACGAAGCGTTGTCGACCGAGGGGACAGAGATCCACCGGCGCAAGCTGCGGGAAAAGATCGACGGGCATACGCGCCTCATCATCAAAATGATCCGGTCGAACGAGCCGATGAGCGCCGTCGTCCGGCAGCTCGCCGTCCTCGCCCATCTCGCCGGCGACGCCAACAACCCGTTTCACATCGGCGACGATGACGCCGCGGCGCACGCCGACTTCGAGCTGTACTTCGAGAAGCGGCTGCTTCGTTTCGCGCCGGTCTTCTACGGCCTCGATCGCAACTTCGTCCTGAACACCTATCTCGACCGGATGTTCGCGCGGACGACCCGCTTCTCGCCGCTCATGGCCGAGGAGTACAGCCGAGGCAACGGCGCCACGTTCGACGATCGCTCGACCGCGTTCGGAGTGGCCTCGGTCTGTTACTCCCACGCCATCACCGACACAGTCAACCTCTACTACTACATCTGGAAGGAAGCCGGCGGCAGCGTGCGCCGCTGAACCGAACGCATGCGAATTGAGCGCGCCATCCTCTCCGTCTCCGACAAGACGGGCATCATCGATCTGGCCCGTGCTCTCCGGGCAAAAGGTATCGAGATCCTCTCCACCGGCGGCACCGCCAAGCACCTGGCCGACAACGGCATCGACGTGACGCCGATCGCGCAATGGTCCGGCGCGCCCGAGATCCTCGGCGGCCGCGTCAAGACGCTCACACCGAAAGTGTTCGGCGCGATTCTTTTCAACCGCGACGACGAGTCACACCGATCCGACGTCTCGCGCCTCGGCATCCCAGGGATCGATCTCGTGGTCGTCAATCTCTATCCCTTCGAAGCGACGATCGCCAAAGAAGGCGTGACCATCGCCGAAGCGATCGAACAGATCGACATCGGCGGCCCGTCGATGCTCCGCGCCGCGGCGAAGAATCATCGCTACGTCCTGCCGCTGTGCGATCCGTCGCTCTATGGCGATTTTCTGCGCGAGCTCGAGGGCGGCGAGATCAGCGACGACTTCCGCCTGCGCTGCGCCGTCGAGGTCTTTCGCAAAACCAGCGATTACGACAAAACGATCGCCAACTTCCTCGACAACCGGCAACCGGCAACCGACGACGTCCTTTCGAATCTCATCAAGTTCCAGGACCTCCGCTACGGCGAGAACCCGCAGCAGTCCGCCGCCTTCTACGTCCCGCGCGGCGCGAAACCGTTCGAGCAGATTCAGGGGAAGGAGCTCTCGTACAACAACCTTCTCGATCTCGATTCGGCAATGCGCCTGGCCTACGCGTTCGAGACCCCCGCCGCCGCGGTCATCAAGCACACGAACCCTTGCGGCGTGGCCAGACGCGATTCGGTCGCTGAGGCCCTCCGCGCCGCCATCGACGCCGATCCCGTCTCCGCATTCGGCGGCATCATCGGCACGAATGGCGAATTCGACGATGACTGCGCGCGGGTCGTCGAGTCGATGTTCCTCGAAGTGATCGTGGCTCCATCATTCAGCGACGATGCGCGCGCGATCCTGGTGAAGAAGAAGAACCTCCGGCTCATCGTCGCGCCGCCCCTGACCAACACCACCGACTATCGCAGCGCGGCGGGAGGCATCCTGACGCAGAGTGTCGATCGCGTGACTGGCGGAGCACAGACAAAAGTGTCTGTGCCACATCGTGCTCCCGATGTTGCACAGTCATCAGTGAAGGAAGAGCTTGCAGGGACAAATGGGACTCAGACACCAGTGAAAGGTGAGGAGCTTGGAGGGACAAATGTGGCACAGACACTCTTGTCTGTGCCCGGAGCTTGGAAGATCGTCACCGACCGCCACCCCACCCCCGAGGAGCTGGACGGCCTCGAATTCGCCTGGATCGTCTGCGCCCATGTGAAATCGAACGCCATCGTCCTGACGAACCGCGCGCAGTCGGTCGGCATCGGCGCCGGCCAGATGAGCCGCGTCGACGCCGCGAAGGTGGCCATTATGAAGTCGACCCAGCCCACCGCCGGCACCTACGCCGCCTCCGACGCCTTCTTCCCTTTCCGCGACGGCCTGGACCTGCTGGCCGACGCCGGCATCCGCGCCATCATCCAACCCGGCGGCTCGATGCGCGACGCCGAGGTCATCGCCGCGGCGAATGAGCGAGGCGTGGCCATGGTGTTCACGGGGGAGCGGCACTTCAGGCATTGATGACTGGATCTGCAGCTTCTTCGGAGAAAGTCTCCTCCGCAGATGACGCAGATGAACGCAGATCAGTAGTTACTTGTCCGGCGGTTAACCGGCAACGCTACCAGCATGCTGGACTGCCTCCTCGACCGCGACCGGGAGAGGCGCGAGCACGAAGAAACTCATCGGGAACAGATAGTCCTCGCCTGATTCGTCGATGACTCGGAGCATGCCGTCTTTCTGGGCATCGGGATCGGACACCACCTCGTACAGCTTTCGAAGCTCGAGGGAAGCTTCGTTGCCCGTGTTCCGTACGCAAACTGCAAAGTGGATAGATCCTGCCATAGCTAGTCCAGGTAACGCTTGATCTTGAAATCTCTCTTCCCATCCATCTCCGCGACTCCGCGTGAAACATCCTCGGTAGAAGCTGCCCGGCGAGCGATCGCGTAACCTTCCCGCGCCGCGCTTCGTCAAATAGACATCGCTACCCCGTCTCGCACGGGGTGCAGGAGGCATCCGTTGGAGCTCGAGATCGTCGTCAGATTATTCTGGGAAATTGTCCGCTTGCTCTTCGCCACGGGTTTCTGGTGTGCGGTGATGCAACTGGCGAATGCGCGTTTCGGTACTACGCAGACTGCCTTCGTCATCCGGCCTGTGTGCAGCGGAGCGAGCTGCAACTACATCGGCGACCATCCAATCCGCTATGTTGGCGCGACAGACGAGGAAACCTTCGTCATTACGCTTGCGGTCGGCCCCGACCGCGCGTTCCATCGAGAAATCGCGAAGGTTGCGCCGGCAGGAATGGAGGAACCGGTGCGGGTCCGAATTCCTGTCACAATGCGTAATACCTGGTCACTGTGGACCTTGAGTGAGGGTTTCGTCGTCACAGGGAAGGATTGGTGGTACGCAACGCTGGACGATCGCGACGATGCTGCCGCGACCACCTTCGTCAAGAGCGACGGATCCCGCGCCACATACGTCAGGCCGCAGCCGGCGGCGGAATGGAGTAACCCGACTCACTCGAATTCCTGGCAGCTCATCGTGATTCCGGGTGAGAAGCCGCGGGTGCTCGAGCTAAATTACCTTGAAGCTGAGACGATCGTCAGGGAAGTGGACTGGAGCGGAGCGTCACGATGGTGGCGGTTGCCTCCCATGGACTTTAAGCTGCCGTGCAGAATGGTTGCCCAGCCGTTGCCGGACAAGCGGATCGCGCTCTTGTGGAATAACGATGGGCTTTCCCTGTACCTTCTGGCGGACGAAGGGCACGTCGACGCGGTCACGTTGCGCAACCTGCGCGTTCAGCAGTTCGACGCGGCCGTCGATGGCGCCGGCCGCATTGCCATCGTCGCCGCGCGGAATGCCATCGTCACCACGCCGGCTGACACCGGAACGATCGATGCCGCCGTCATCGACCCCGCGCATCCGGATCATGCGGAATGGTCAGCGCTCCGCCACGATGTCCGGGTGCTGGTAGCCTTCGACGAGGTTCGGGTCGTGACCACTCCCGACGGCTTTGCGGCCGCGTGGATCAATGAGATCGGCGGAAGGCGCATCGAAGCGACCGATGTCGACCGCCGCGGCCACGGCGGCCCTGTCGTCGACGTCGGCCGGGCTTCGCAGCGAGGCGAGTCGCCGTTTCTCGGCATGCAAGCGAAGCACGATGAGCTGCTCTTCTGGTGGGACGACGGTGATCACCTCTTTCAGCGCCGCCTGCCGATATCGCTCAAGGGCTATGCCGCACTGGGCGATTTCGCACAGAGCTTTTGCGGCACATCCGAGGAGGGCAAGGAGTCACGGCGATAGCCGTAGGGGAGATGATCGGCCGCGACGAAGCGCTGCGGTTCGCATGCGGGGTTTGTTCGGCGCCTCGGCGCTCCCCCATTCCTTCACATTGCAGGACCTTGGCTATATCATCACGCTGTGTCCAAGCTTGCGTCCGTGAAATACGTCTTTCTCGATGTGGTCGGGTTCACCGTCGATCGGAGCGTGGAGGCGCAGGCCGACATTGTTAGTGCGCTAAACGACATCGTACGCGCGTCCGTATTCGATACCTCCATTCCGCTCGATAGAGTGATCTTTCTTCCTACGGGCGACGGTCTTTGCATCGCGCTCCTCGACATAGACGATCCGTATGATGTTCACATTCGTCTGGCGACCCGCATCGTTGATCTCGTCGAGCAGCATAATGCGAACACGTTTTCAACTCCTAGGAAGTTCCTCGTTCGGATCGGTGTCAACGCAAACATAGACAATGTAGTAATTGACATCAATGATCGGAACAATCTGGCAGGCGCCGGAGTCAACTTTGCTGCACGTGTGATGAGCCTCGCAGACGGCAATCAAATCTTAGTGTCAAGTGCGGTCTACGAGGTTCTTCGTTATCGCGAACTTTACGAACACGCATTTCAACACTTCGAGGGTGAGGTTAAGCACAAGGTTCGCGCATCGATCTATCAACTGACAGCGCAGTACCCGGGCCTTAGCACGGCCGTTCCAAGAGAATTTCAACCTAAGATCCGTGTCATACCACCCTTGGAGGGCGCGATTGCTTTCTATTTTGCGTGGTCGCAGAAGTTTCGTGAGTTCCTAATGCAACACAACGAAGAGAGCAACGCTCGGGCAGCAATTGCTTGGCTCTGGTATCGCGCTGTCGATGCGAACGCTCTTGCCGCCGCTAGGGACTTCGAACGGCCGCGTCTTTACACATTCGGCGAGAACCAGATGAGCGACATCGATCAGCTACGGCACTATGAGGCCAGCGACTTTAGTGTCGTCTGGGATCTTGTTGAATATCTGATAGCGGATAAATTCGCGATGTACTCACGATACTTCGAATACGGCGCTCATGGTATCGACTTTCGCTTCGTCAACAGCCAAGGTTGTGCTCAGGTCAAATCAGACTGCCCTGCGGCTGTTCTGGCTGTCGAGCTCGACGCTACCTGAAAAGAAACCGAGGAGCCGTAGCGACTAGAGGGTACAGCTTTGGGTCAGATCGAAAGTGGAAAGTGCTGATGCCGGCTTGGATTTTTGCGCAATCGGTCTTCGGCACTTCGACTTTTCGACCTGACTCCAAGCGTCATCGCGCATGTTTGTCGGCACGTTGTCGATGAGCCCGTTCCCTCAGCTTGAGCTCACGTACCTTCTTCTTCATTTCGTAGCGATCCTTGACGGTGACGCGTCCACCCGAGAACGAGAGTGCGCCGTCGAGAAGTGCCGCGATCAAGGCAAGGATGTCCATTGTTTACCGTCCAGAAGCATACGCCGTAGAAAAGGATCTGAAGAAGACGGCCCCCGAGCCTTGGGCAGCAACGCTCCGACCGTGTCGGCTAGTGGTTCTAGACTTGACGCGATGGTATATTCTTTGTAGAAACAACTGGAACCATGAGAACGCGCATTCAGAAGTGGGGGAACAGCCTGGCTCTTCGCATTCCGAAGCCGTTCGCCGAGGAATCGAACCTGCGGGAGGACTCGGCAGTCGATGTGACCGTTCGGGGTGGGAAGCTCGTCGTGGTGGCCATCGAGGAGCCGGCGCTATCTCTCGAGGATCTCGTCGGGAAGATCACGCCGCGCAACCGCCACTCCGAGGTTGGGACGGGGAAGGCCGTTGGCAACGAAGTCTGGTAGCGGTGCCTACGTTCCCGATCGCGGTGACGTCGTCGCGCTGACCTTCGATCCTCAGGCTGGTCATGAACAGGCTGGCCGGCGTCCGGCGTTGGTTCTATCGCCGTCCATTTACAACGGCAGGTCGGGGCTGGCGGTCTTCGCGCCCATCACCAATCAGATTAAGGGTTATCCGTTTGAGGTGCTGATTCCATCAGGCCTGGCGGTCAGCGGCGTGGTACTGGCGGATCAGTTGAAGAGCCTCGATTGGCGAGCGCGAAAAGCGCATTTCATTGTCGCTCTGCCATCCGAGGTGTTCCTCGAGGTGTTGCAGAAGGCGGGGCTGCTCCTATCATCGGGCCGCTAGCGGTTGGGCGGGCGCGGGGGGGGTGCCCACTGGGACACGGTGGGTGCCCCGCTGGGGCACGGTGGGTGCCCCACTGGGACACGGTGGGTGCCCCACTGGGACACGGTGGGTGCCCCACTGGGACACGGTGCGTACCCCACTGGGACACGGTGGTGTACCACTGGGACAGGGTGCGTGCCCCACTGGGACAGGGTGCGTGCCCCACTGGGACTCGGTCGGTGTACCACTGGGACACGGTCGGTGTACCACTGGGACACGGTGCGTGCCCCACTGGGACACGGTGCGTGCCCCACTGGGACTCGGTCGGTGTACCACTGGGACACGGTGGTGTCCCATTTGGGCGCGGAGCGTGTCCCAACGGGGACGCGAGGGTCAGGCCTTCGTTTTTCTGGCATTCGTAACTCATTGATAGTCAGCCACTTGCGACAGCTTGCTGGGGGACTGGCGATGATCCGTGAGTTATTCGCATTCATCTAGCGCCTGCCACGAGCGAAGCCGAAGGGTCCCTCCGCCGGCCCGGCAAGACTCTGAACATTCGCGGTAGTCTCGGCGGCGGGACGCCACCGAGCCAGCCGGCGAGGACGCCAGCGCTCCGGTGGTAACCTTCGATCCCACCGGAAACGTCATGACCTCCTTCGATCTGATCATCGTCGGCTCCGGGCCGGCGGGGCTTGCGGCGGCGTCACACGCGCAGACGAACGGGCTCACCTACGCGCTGCTCGAGCGCACCGATCATCTGGCCGACACCATCGACGCCTATCAGGCCCGCAAGTACGTCATGGCGGAGCCGATGCTGATTCCTGCGCGCGGGGAGGTGCCGTTCCAGGCGGGATCGCGCGAATCGATCCTGGCGGCGTGGGGCGGGCACGTGAAGGAGAAGAAGCTCAACGTCGTCTTCAATGCCGAGGTCAAGTCGGTGAAGAAGGATGGCGGGCGTTTCAAGGTCAAGACGGCCAGGGGGGATGAATACGACGCCGCCAACGTCATCCTGGGCATGGGGACGCAGGGGAACCCCCGCAAGCTCGGCGTTCCCGGCGAAGACCTTCCCCATGTCCGCTACCGGCTGGTCGATCCGGCGGAGCATCGCGATCAGGATCTGCTCGTCGTCGGCGCCGGCGATTCTGCGCTGGAGATTGCCATCGCCCTGGCCGACGAGAACCGCGTCGGCCTCATCGTGCGCGGCACGGAGATCACGCGCGCCAACGACGTGCTGATCAAAGACGTCCTCGGCAAGCAGGCCACGGGACAGATGACCATCTACTTCAGCGCCAGCGTGAAGCAGGTCTATCCCGGCTACGCCGATCTCACCGTGCGCGGCGACGTGACCCGCGTGGCCGCGGAACTGATCTTCCTCAAGCTCGGGGCCGACGCGCCGCGCAAGTTCTTCGAATCCATCGGCATCACCTACAGCGGCACCGGCAAGGACTCGCGGCCTATCCTCAGCCAGGTCCACGAGTCGAGCGTGCCGGGGCTCTACCTCATCGGCGCCGCCAGCGGACGCGATCTGATCAAGCTGGGGATGAATCAGGGCTACGAGGTGGTGGAGCACCTGATGGGGCGCGAGGTGGAGCCGGCCGACGAGGCGGTGCTGAAGGAGCGCCTGCCGTTCTGGGAAGGGACCGTGCGCGAGCGCATCGCTTTTCTGCGCACGCGCATCCCCCTGCTGGCGGCCGCGGACGAGCAGCAGCTCCGCGAGACCTTCCTCTCCGCGCGCGTCCGCGAGTACGCCAACGGCGAGATCATCATCCGCCAGAACGACTACACGAACGATTTCCTCATCATCGCCGGCGGGCGCGTCGAGCTGTGGAAGAAGCCGGAAAAGTCCAACGCCGAGGTCAAGCTTGTCGAGTTGACCGCCGGCAACTTCTTCGGCGAGATGAGCCTCATCTCCGGACGGCGCCGCACGGCCACCGCGCGCGCGATCGGGGCCACGCGCATCATCGAGATCCCGCGCAAGGCCATCCTCAAGCTCCTCGGCGCCGCTCCTCGGGCCAAGGCACTCGTCGATCAGGCCTTCCTGCTGCGCGCTTTCGGCGGCTACCTCTTCCCCGGAATCCCCGAGGCCCAGCTCGGCGAGCTCGTGGAACTGGCGGTGGTCAACAACCTGGCCAAGGATGCCGTGGTCTTCAAAGAGGACGACCCGGCCGACGCCTTCTATCTGATCCGCAACGGCATGGTGAAGATCTCCAAGCATTCGGGCGAGAAAGAGGTGGTGCTGTCGTATCTGGTGGCCGGCAACTTCTTCGGCGAGGCGGCCCTCTTCTCCGACACCGACCGGACGGCCACGGTGACGACGATCTTCCCGTCCGATCTCATCAAACTGTCCAAGCGCGACTTCAACAACTTCCTGACCGCGCACCCGGAGCTGCGCGAGGCGCCGCTGCGCAAGCTCGAAGAGCGCCGCATCGCATCGCTGATCGCTGATGCAACTCCCGGCTCGGGCAACATCCTCAACGATCTGATCCGCGAGGAAGTGGTGATGGGGACGCAGACGCTCATCATCGACGAGCACAAGTGCATCCGCTGCGGGAACTGCATCGCCGGATGCGAAGGGGTGCATCGCGACGGACAGGCCCGGCTGTCGCTGACCGGGATCAAGTTCTACAACCTGCTGGCGCCCAACTCCTGCTGGCAGTGCGAGAACCCGATGTGTATGCTGGACTGCCCGCCCGACGCCATCGTGCGCGACCCGCGCGGCGAGGTGTACATCAAGAGCAATTGCATCGGCTGCGGCAATTGCGAGCGCAATTGTCCCTACGGCAACATCTTCATGATCCACAAGGAGCCGAAGAAGACCATCTTCACCTGGGTGGCCTCGCTCCTCGGCAAGGGCCACAAGAACGACATCGAACAGACCGTGGCCGTGAAGTGCGACCTCTGCCGCGAGATCACCGGCGGACCGGCGTGCGTGCGGAGCTGCCCAACAGGCGCGGCCATCCGGTTGACGCCGGAGGAGTACCGGTCCACGTTGGAGGAGTTGGTGATTACGAGGGGGGAGAGGTGATGACCGCACAGACAAGAGTGTCTGTGCCACATAAACACGGGTCTCATCGCAGAGACACTGCCTTATGTGGCACAGACACTTTTGTCTGTGCTGTTTTTGGGAGCATGCTTTGCCCATAGCCAACTCCGGCGTCCTCTGGCGCCGCATCTTCTTCCTGCTGCTGATCGCCTTCACGGCATCCTTCATCTGGTACGCGCAGCGCGAGTATCCGCACGGCGGCTCCCATTGGGGGCTGCTGTACGGGATCGTCGGATTCCTCCTCTGCTTCCTGCTGGCGTTCTTCGGGATCCGCAAGCGCTGGTACCGCTCCACGTTCGGCACGGTGGAGCAGTGGATGCAGTCGCACATCTACCTCGGCATCCTGGTGCTGATCATCCTCATCTTTCACACGGGCGGGCGCTTTCACGACAAGGTAGCAGTGGCCACGCTCATCCTGGTGGCCATCGTTGTGTCGAGCGGCGTGCTGGGGGCGATTCTCTACGTCACCGTGCCACGGCTGCTGACGGAGGTGGAATCGAACCTGACCGTCGATGAGATCTCGGAACAGCTCAACGCGCTCGGCAAACAGATGGCGCGCATCGCCTCGGGACGTTCCGCGCCGTTTCAACGAATTTACGACCAGCTCATCCGCGAAGCCGCGCCGGGATTGCTGGCCGGATGGCGGCTGCTCTTCGCGCGCATGCGCAAGGTCAAAACCCCGGCGGCCGGCGACTGGGCCAACCTCCTCAGCCTCGTGCAAAAGGATGAACAGGAAGAGCTGCGGCAGATGCTCGTCGTGTCAAGGCAACGGAAAGAGCTGCTGATCCGACTCATCTACCAGCAACGCTACAAGAACGTCCTCGAGTTCTGGCTCTACATTCACATTCCGTTCACGATTTTGCTGCTGCTGTTTGCGATCGTGCATGTCGTCGCGGTGTTCTATTACGGGAGGATTTCGTGGTGAGGGGCCGGAACGCTGGCGTCCTCGCCGGCTGGCTCGGCGGCGTCCCGCCGCCGACCCGGCAAGACTCCAAACACTCGCTGGTAGCGCGGCGGCGAGGACGCCGCCGCGCCAGCCGGCGGGACGCCAGCGCTCCGGCGCCAGCGCTTCGACGCGAGGCCCTTCGATGAGCTTCGTCATCCAGCGATCTTCGGGTCGCGGGCTGGCGCTGACGCAGGTGCGGGGCAATCTGCTCCGGATCGGGCGTGGGACGAACGCGGAGCTGCGGTCGGAGAACCCGGCCGTGGCGCTCGAACATGCCGTCATCGAAGGCGACGCCAACGGATTCACGATCACGGACAAGGGCAGCATCACCGGCACGTACGTCAACAAGCGGCCGGTGGAAACGGCGCGGCTGGCGCGCGGCGACGTCATCGAGATCGGCGACCTGCGCCTTGATGTGCAGGTGCTGGAGCCCGCCAAGCCACTCTTCATCCGCGTCAGCTCGACTTCATCGGCCGTGGGTGGGGTCGGGTTCTATGATGACGTCGAGGAACCGATCGCCGGAGGCGCGCGCGGCGGCGTGCTCAAGGCGCGGAAGATCGACTACGTCGACGCCTTTCGCCTCAAACGCGCCTGGCTGACGAAGCTCTCCCTCATCGCCATCCTTCTGATTATTGCCTTCATCGTGGTGGCCGAGGTCACCAAGCCGGAGAAACAGAGCGCCTTCATGCCCGGAGGCGTTTCCTCCGCGCACGCCCGGGCCAAGGACGCCAACGGCGAATCGATCGCCAACAACTGCCGGGCATGTCACGACCCGTGGCGCGGCGTCTCCGACACGAGTTGCACCCAATGCCACGGCAAACTGCCCCACGCCGAGAACCAGACCGGCGAGCCTGCATGCGCCGACTGCCACTCCGAACATCGCGGCGTCGCCAAGCTGTCCGCCGCCGCGGACGCCACATGCGTCTCCTGCCACGGCAACATCCTCGCCCACGTCACCGATCCGAATGTGGCGCGGCCGAAAGAGTTGCTGCGCATCGTTTCATTCGGCGACCAGCATCCCGAATTCACGCCGCGGAGCGATCCCGACACCCTCCTCTTCAACCACGCTCTCCACCTCAAAGCCGGCGGCATATTCAACGGAGAAGGACGCCGCGAAGAGATGCAGTGCATCCAGTGCCACAAGCTCGTCGAGACGAAGGGGAAAGTCGATCCCGCGCCGATCAGCTTCCGAAGCCACTGCCAGCGATGCCACAAACTGACCTTCGATCCACGCTTCCCCGACGTGGAAGTTCCGCACGGCGGCGATCCCGGGCTGGTCTACGGATTCGTGCTGGCCACCTACACCGGGAACCGCGACATCGTCGGCAAGAGCCCCGAGGAGATCCGGCGCATTCTGACCAGCCGGCCGCCGGTTGCCCCGGACCAGGGCGCAGTCCTCAACGCCGAGCAAGTGGTCAAGGTCAAGTGCAGCAAATGCCACATCGTCCAACGCTCCGGAACGCGACTGGCCGCCAAGCCGCCGGAGATTCCGACCCGCTGGTTCCTGCACGCGAAGTTCGCGCACACGGAACATCGCAATCTTCTCTGCGACTCGTGTCACGAAAAGGTCCGTCAGAGCACTAATACGTCAGATGTGTTGATGCCCGTGCGCAAAGATTGCACCGGATGCCACGGCGGACAGTCGGCCAAAACATCCAGTAGCTGCGCGCTTTGTCATGAGTATCATGAGCGTTCGAAAGTCCTGTTGACAAAATTGGGTCCTTCCTTCGGGAAGGGCGCGCCACGTACGGTGAAGGAGCCTGGAGGCGGATCCCGGATGATCGAGACGGTTCTTCTATGGGCCATCGTCCTGTTGCTGCTGGTGGTGCTGGTGCCGGCAGGCCTGGCACTCGTGCAGCGCATCCGGGCGGGCGAGCTCGATCGCGCCGCCGGGGTGCGCGGAGCAGCGGCGCCGCTAGGCCCGACGACAAAGATTCCGCCGCTGCAGGGCTCCGATGCTCCCGCGGCTCCGCCCGCACCCCCGCCCGCCGCGCCGCCGGCCAAAACGCCCGACGTCACGAAGATGGCTCCCATCCCGGCGGCAACGCCGTCGGGAGCCGGAGCGACGGTCATGGTGCAGTGGTACGGTCTGATCCAATGCACCAGCGGCGCGCTGGAAGGTCAGCGCTTCGTCATCGAGGAAAGCGGCCTCTACATCGGCCGCGATCCGGCCATGTCGCAGGTAGCCATCTCCGACAAACGCATTTCCAAACGCCATGTGCGGATCATTCCGCGTGATGGTAAGGTAATGGCCATCGATCAGAACTCGACAAACGGCACGTTCCTCGGCAAGGCCGGGGGCGAGCGGATCACGGAAGTTCAGCTCAAGCGCGGAGACATCCTGGTCCTGGCCGACAACGCCGCCACGTTCGTGTATCAGATTTAAGCTGAGTGGGGAGGGAGACCGCGGATGCGTCTCAGTGTCACATCGATCCTCCTATTGGCCATTGCCCCCGTCTGCTTCGCGCAGGGGCGCACGACAGGCAGGCGGGCGAATGAACTGGCGATCGTGCCCGATCCTCCCTCGTGCGCCGTTCCGCTGAGCGCGATCGTCCCCGACCTCTGTACCGACGGCACGATCGGCAGCGGCACGCCCGAATCGTTCAGCGCCATGTCCAAGGCCGAGGCGAATGCGATCGTGACCGCAGCCGCCACCGCCCTGGCCGGCGATACCGCCACCATCGCCATCGTCGACCGCACCGGCCGGCCGGTAGCGGTGTTTCGCCAGGCGAACGCCAATCCGGCTAACGACGATATCGCCCTGGGCGTGGCCCGCACGGCCGCCTTCTTCAGCAACAGCCAGGCGCCGCTCTCCTCGCGCACTGTCCGCACCATCTCGCAAGTCCACTTCCCGCCCGGAGTGGTCAACGCGCCGGTTGGCGCGCTGTATGGCATCGAACAGTCCAACCGCGGCTGCGATCTGAACGTTTTGTGGAATCTGAACCAGTGCGTTCCGCGCGCGAAGTCGATCGGACAGTTCGCCTCCTTCACCGGCGCGCCCAAGCCCTGCCCCGCTACCGACCGTTCCGGCTGCGGCGCGGGCCTCGTCACCGGGAAGGTGCTGCCGGACGATTCCCCCTATCCGCAGGACATCAACAATCGCCCGATCAACGCCGGCGGCATTCCGCTCTACCGCATCCTAGACACCAGCAGCGTCACGCAAGGCATCGCCAGAACCGGCAAGCTGCTTGGCGCTGTCGGTGTGGTGGGCATCCCCGGCGATCCGCAGCTCGCCGAGTTCGCCGCCGTGACGGGCGCCTTCGGGCCGCTCAATGCCAATGTCGCTCCGATCATCCCGCTGCCGTCGTATCCGCTGGCCCAGCCGCAGAACGTCTTCATCGACGGCATCCGGCTCCCCTTCATCGGGCCGGATCAGAAGCTGAAGTTCAACGCCAACGGCCTGCCGGTCGGTCTCCAGCAATTACCCGGCTCATCTCCCGGCACCGCGGCCGGCTTTACGAACGGCACGTACGTCTACGGACCCTTCAACGGAGGCTGCCCTCCGAACGGCTACCTCGTCGGGCCGTACGCCAGCACGTTCGCCGGCGGCCTGACAGCGACGCAGGTCGATGCCATCGTGCAGCGGGCGGTGACGGCCTCGAAGCGGACCCGCGCCCAGGTGCGGCTCCCGCTCAGCAGCTACGCAAGGATGGTCATCTCCGTCGCCGACATCGACGGAACGATCCTGGCGCACTACAGGATGCCCGACGCGCTCTTCGACGCCGTCGACGTCGTTCCGGCCAAGGCCCGCAACGTCGTCTACTTCAACAGCAGCGATCCGAACGTGCGCAACGACATTCCCGGCGTTCCCGCGGGCTACTGGGTGACCACGCGAACGCTCGGCTTCCCTTCGCAGCCGCTCTACCCGCCCGGCATCGATTCACTGGCGTTCCCCCCGGTCGGCCAGGGACCGTGGTACACCACGCTCTTCCTGCCGAACATCGCCAAGCCGTGCAGCCAGGGATCGCAGGCACCGAACAATAATCAGAACGGCATCACCTTCTTCGGCGGCGCCACCCCGCTCGTTCAAAACGGCAAGCTCGTCGGCGGACTGGGCGTCAGCGGTGACGGCATCGAGCAGGACGATTACGTCACCTACCTCGGCGCCGGCGACCTCCTCCCTCCCACCGCCCAATGGGCCGACCAGCTCTTCATCAACGGCGCGCGTCTGCCGATGTTCAAGTTCCCCCGGAGCCCCGAAGGCGTCACGGAATGCGGGGGGAAGCCGTGCTCGTAAGGCGGATGCAGCGTAGCGCAGCGCAACGTAGGTCGGACTCTCTGACCCGACGTAGATCGGACTCTCTGATCCGACGTAGGTCGGACTCTCTAGTCCGACCGGAGCTTGGGAGATCGGTAACTGATAACCCGCCTGTAGTTCAGAGCCGCGCAAGCTCTGGTCGGACAAGAGAGTCCGACCTACGTTTCAATTCGCCGGCGCTTGGGAGATCGGTACTTGATAACCCGCCTGTAGTTCAGAGCCGCGCAAGCTCCGGTCGGACTAGAGAGTCCGACCTACGTTTCGCTGCGCTATTCTTCGTCGCGCTGGTGCTCACGTTCGTCGTGGTTCCGCGGTCTCGCGGTTCCGAGGTCGCGCGGCAGACGCCTCCACCCGCGCCCCGCGAGACCGCGCAACCGCGAGACCCCACGACCGCGAGCGCGATCACCATCAACGACGACCAGCCCGTCTACGCCGAGGGCGTTCCGTTCATGCTCACGGGAACGTCGTTGCCGGGCGCGATCGTCACCATCACCATCGAGAAATCGGGCAACGGACAGACCACCGCTGATACCACCGGGCACTGGACCCTGATCTGGACCCCGCCGGTGAAGACCGGGACGTGGACCATCACGGCCACCTCCGGCGGCGTGACGGCGACGCAGCTTCTGCGCGTTCAGCTCCCCGGCAACGTACAGCGCCAACCGATCGTCGAACCGGCGCTGCGCTACGGCACGCCGGAGATTCCGCATCCTGAGGCCTATCAGGAGATGACTGACCGGTGGCGGATTACGCCGCCGCCGTACGAGCTGACCGAGAAGTCGCAAGGCCGTCCCATCGGCAAGAACGGCGCCACGCTCGACCCGTACAACCAGAACCTCCTCAAGGGCGATCTGCCCATCTTCGGGAAGAACTGGTTCCTCGACTTCACCGGCATCAGCGACACCCTCGCCGAGTCGCGCACGCTGCCGACGCCGTCGGGCGTCAGTGCGGTCAAGCCGACATCGATCACTGTCTTCGGCAAAGACAACCAGAACCTGTTCGTCGAAAACCTCATCGCCTCGTTCGACCTCTTCCAGGGCGACACCGCCTTCAAGCCGATCACGCAGCGCTTCAAGGCCACCATCATCGCCAACCTCAATTACGTGCATCTCCGCGAGAACGGTCTGGTCAAGCCGGACGTGCGCGAGGGGACATCGCGCACCGACGAGCAGTTGTCGCTGCAGGAGTTCTTCTATGAGCGGAAGATCCGCGACGTCTCGCCGAACTACGACTTCATGTCCATCCGCGTGGGCTCGCAGCCCTTCAACAGCGACTTCCGCGGCTTCATATTCAACGACACGAACCTCGGCGCCCGCCTGTTCGGCAACTTCGCTTCCAATCGCTATCAGTACAACGTGGCCGTGTTCGACCGGCTGGAAAAAGACACCAACTCCGGCCTGAACACGATGTCGCTCCGCGATCAGCAGGTCGGCATCGCCAACATCTACTTGCAGGACTTCCTCGTCCGCGGCTACACCCAGGAGTTCAGCGTCCACTACGTCCGCGACGAGGCCACGCTTCACTACGACCGCAATGGCATCCTGGTGCGGCCGGCTCCGGTGGGCGTCTTCACACCGCACGAGGTCCGCGCCACCTACATCGGCGAAGCGGGCCTCGGACACATCGGCCGCTTCAACGTCGATCACGCCGTCTACTACGTCTTCGGCACCGACGACCTGAATCCGATCGCCGGCCCCGATCCAAACCTGAAGGCCGGCAACGCCGTGAAGATCGGCGCGGGCAGCGCGGCTCTAGAGGTCACCTACGATCACGACTGGCTCCGCCCCCGCCTGGCCTTCTTCTACGCCTCGGGCGACAAGAACCCGCGAGACCGAAACGCCCGCGGCTTCGACTCCATCCTCGACAGTCCCGAATTCGCAGGCGGCGGCTTCTCCTTCTTCAACCGCCTCGGCATCCGGCTTGCCGGCACCGGCGTGGCCCTGGTCGAGCGCGGCTCGCTGCTGACCAGCCTGCGCAGCTCCAAGGATGAAGGGCAGCCCAACTACGTCAATCCCGGCGTGGAGATCGCCAGCGCCGGACTCGATGTCAATGTCACACCGCGCCTGACCGCCATCTTCACCGGCAACTACATCCGCCTGGATGCCGTCGAGCCGATCGAGGCCATCCTCTTTCAGGGCAACATCCACAAGTTGATCGGCACCGATCTCTCGGTCGGCCTCCGCTACCGGCCGCTCCTCAACCAGAACATCGTCATCGTAGGCGGCACGGCCGTCCTTCTTCCGGGCCAGGGATTCAAAGACATCTATGAACGAGACCGGCCGCTGTACCACGTCTTCACGAATGTGATTCTGACCTTCTGATGAAACGGATAACGATCGCTCTCGCCGCTTTTCTTGTAGTCGCGCTGGCCGTGATCCGCATCCGCGCGCAGTCGTCTCCCGACCTGCCGCCGCTCATGCGCCAGACCCAGGCCGAGGCCGACGCCAAGAGCGTGGGCTGCCTCACCTGTCATACCGGCATCGAACCGATGCACGCCTCGGCCGCGGTAAAGCTGGCCTGCACCGATTGTCACGGCGGAGACGGCGCCGCGCGCACGAAAGAGGCCGCGCACATCAAGCCGTTGCACCCGGAAATCTGGAAAACATCGGCCAATCCACAGCGCAGCTATACGGCCCTTTTAGAAGAGCCGCCCGAGTTCGTGAAGTTCGTCAACCCCGGCGACCTCCGCGTAGCGCAGGAGACATGCGGCGGCTGCCATCAGCGCCAAGTCAACGCCGTCCCGCGCAGCACGATGACCACGTCGGCCGTTTTCTGGGCCGCCGTCAGCTACGCCAACGGTCTCCTCAGCCGCAAGCAGGGACTCCTCGGGGAGAGTTACGACCGCGCCGGCAACGCCTCGGCCATCAAACCCGGCACTCCGCCGACCCCGGACCAGATCGCCAAAGGCGCGCTGCCGATCCTGGTCCCCCTGCCGCGCTGGGAAGTGACGCAGCCGGGCGAGTACTTCCGCGCCTTCGAGCGCGGCGGCATCACCGGAAGCAGCTCTTTCCCCGACATCGGCAATCCGAACCCCGACACGGAGGCAGGACGCCCTGACATCCGCCTCGGCAATCGCGGACGCGGCACCGGCCTGCGCATCTCGCCCGCGCTCATCAACCTGCACAAGACGCGACTCAATGATCCGCACCTCTCCTTCCTCGGCACGAACGATCATCCGGGAGACTACCGATCCTCGGGATGCACCGGCTGCCACGTCGTCTACGCCAACGATCGCGATCCGCTCCATTCCGCAGGCTACGGTCAGTACGGCAACACCGGTCTCTCCATCACCGGCGACAAATCGATCCCGAAGAATGAGCAGGGCCACCCGCTGCGGCACCAGTTCACGCGCGCCGTGCCGACCAGCCAGTGCATGTCCTGTCACATGCACCAGCCGAATTCGTTCGTGAACACCTACCTCGGCTACACGATGTGGGACTACGAGTCCGACGCCGAGCTGCTCTGGCCGAAGAAGCAGAAGTATCCGACCGAGGCCGAGAAGCGGGCCTCGCTCGATGCCAACCCCGAGGGAGCTGCGCCGCGCGGGCTGTGGAGCGATGAGAAGTTCCTCGAGAATCTGACTGATCTCAACGCGCAAGCGAAGAACACCCAGTTCGCCGACTACCACGGCCACGGCTGGAACTTCATGGCCGTCTACAAACGCGACCACAAAGGCAACCTGCTCGACGCCGACGGGAAGATCGTTTCGTTCGACGATCCCGCCAAGTTCAGCAAGGCCGTCCATCTCCAGGACATTCACATCGAGAAGGGGATGCACTGCGCCGACTGCCACTTCTCGCAGGACGAGCATGGCAACGGACAGATCTACGCCGAGTACGGCAACAACATCGAGATCGAGTGCCAGGACTGCCACGGCACCGTCGATGCGTACACGAACCTGCGCACCTCGGGGCCGGCGGCGCCGCAGGGAGGAACCGATCTTCTCGTCGGTACGACACCTTTCGGCCAGCGCCGCTTCATCTGGATCAACGGCCGCCTTTACCAGCGCTCGATGCTGAATCCCGGCATGCAGTGGGAAGTGGTCCAGGTCAAAGACTCCATCACGCCGGGCAACGACCACTACAACGAGCGCTCGGCGTACGCGAAGACGATTCAACGCGACGGATCGACATGGGGGCTGTCCTCGAGCACGAACTTCGCCCACGCCGACGCCAGGATGACCTGCTACGCCTGCCACTCCTCTTGGATGACCTCATGTTCCGGCTGCCACCTGCCGCAGGAACAGAATGCCAAGACCGAGGTGCACCACTACGAGGGAGGCGAAACGAGGAACTACGCCTCGTACAACCCACAGGTCATTCGCACCGACGCCTTCATGCTCGGAATCAACGGCACGACCAAAGGACATCGCATCGCGCCCGTGCGCTCCTCCTCGGCGCTCGTACTCAGCTCGACCAACGCCCTGCGCGATCGCATCTACATCCAGCAGCCGCCGATCTCCTCTCCCGGCTATTCGAGCCAGGCCTTCAACGCGCACGTCCCCCACACCGTACGGACCCGCGAGACGCAGGGCTGCGGAAGCTGCCACGTCACCAAACAGAACGACAACAACGCCTGGCTGGCGCAGTTGCTATTGCAGGGAACGAACTTCGTCAACTTCGTCGGCCGCTACGCCTACGTCGCCGAAGGAAAGGGCGGCTTCGAGGGGATCTGCGTCACCGAGTGGGACGAGCCGCAAACTGTCATCGGATCATCACTCCACAAAATCGTCTATCCCGACTACTACGCGAAGCACGTCGCCAACAAGCTGGAGCTTCAGACCACCCAGGAGCACCACGGCGACTCGCGCTCGATCCAGATGCGCGGTGAGTTCATCTACAGCGCCAACGGCGAGGAAGGCTTCAGCGCCTACGACATCGCCAACATCGACAATAAGGACTTCTCCGAACACATCGTGTCGCAACCAGTCTCGCCGATCGGACAGCGCACGTACGTGAAGACGAAGTTCGCATCGGCGGTGGCCCTGCCGACGACCATGCCGGTGGCGCCGACGAGGCAGACGCAGTTCATCCCTGAGAACGAAGAGCAGCCCATTCACCCGCTCTACAAGTACGTCTACGTTGCCGACCGCGAAGAAGGCTTGATCCTCATCGACGTCACCACACTGTCCGACGCCAATCCGTCGAACAACTTCCTCACGCGCGCGGTGACCTTCAACCCCGGCGGCGCGCTCAACGGCGCGCGCTCGATCTACGTGGCCGGGCGGTGGGTATTCATCGGCGCCGACAGCGGTCTGGTGATCGTCGACGTCGACAAACCTCTCAATCCCCGCATCGTTGCCACGATCCCCGAGCTGAAGGACGCTACCGGAATCGGCGTGCAGTTCCGCTATGCCTTCGTCACCACGCGCGAAGGATTGTCCACGGTCGACATCACCGACCCGTCGCATCCGCGCGTGTCCGGGCACGTGGCCATCCCTGACGCCCGCAGCGTCTACGTCGCACGCACATACGCGTACGTGGGCGGCGGCGCACGCGGGATGGTCATCGTCGACGTCGAGCGGCCGGAAACACCGGCCATCCTGCCGTGGAACGACGATCTTCCGCACGACACCAACGATGTGAAGGTAGCCTCGACGAACGCCTCGACCTTCGCCTATGTCGCCGACGGCAAGTACGGCTTCAAGGTCTACCAGCTCCTATCGCCCGAGTGGACGCCCGGATACGCCGGCTTCAGCCCGCAGCCTGCGCCGCGCCTCGTGGCAACGCGCCACACGCACGGCCCGGCGCTGGCGGTGTCGAAGGGCCTCGACCGCGATCGCGCCGTCGATGAAGGCGGCAATCAGGTTTCGATCTTCAACCGCATCGGCGCGCGCCCGATGACGCTCCCCGAGATGCAGCGGCTCTACCTCCGCGACGGAAACCTCTACACCGTAAGCGAGACGCCGACGACCAAGCCGGTCACGAGGTGATGACGATGAAGCGAACGATGATCCTCTTCGTGCTGATGACGGCCGCCGTTGCCACGGCGCAGCAACCTGCCGTCCAGCAACCCAGCAACCCAGCAACGCAGCAACCCTCAGCACCGGCAACCCCCGCCTCCATCCAGCCGCCCTCCATCCCAGGCCACTACGACGGCGTTGCCTCGTGCGCGAACTCCGGCTGTCATGGCTCGACGCAGCCGTTGAATGTCGCCCACATCCTGCAGAACGAGTACTACACCTGGCTGAGCAAAGACCGTCACGCTCAGGCTTACAACGTCCTCTTCTCCGAGCGCTCCGCGCGCGTAACCCGAAACATGCGCCTCAAGGGAAAACCTTACGAGGAGGCAGTCTGCCTCGATTGCCATTCGACGAACGTTCCGGCGAAGCTGGTCTCGGGCAAAGTGGATATTGAGGATGGCATTCAGTGCGAAGCCTGCCACGGTCCCGCCAGCGGCTGGCGCGCCGAGCACACACAGGCCGGGTGGACGCACGAACAGTCGGTAGCGCGCGGCATGACCGATCTGCGCAACATCCCTCTACGGGCCTCCGGCTGTCTTTCCTGCCACCTCGGCAACGACAAGAAGGAAGTCGATCACGAGCTGATCGCTTCCGGCCATCCCATCCTCGCCTTCGAGCTCGATAACTACACCGAGACCATGCCGGCGCATTGGCGCCGCGGTAAAGACACCATGACCGCCGACACCCACGGCGCGCGCGCCTTCGCTGTCGGCCAGGCCGCCGCCTTCAGCCAGTCGCTCGACAACCTGGCCCGCCATGCCCGCGGCGAGAAGTGGCCCGAGTTCTCCGACATGAGCTGCATCAACTGTCACCACTCGCTCGAGACCAGCGGCTGGCGTCAGGAACGCGGCTGGCCCGGCCGCGCCGGGTTGCCGGCCTGGAGCCCGCAGCACTGGGCCGTGCTCCGTCTCCTCGTCGGCCGCGCCAATCCCTCGGTACGTTCACAGCTCGACAACGATGTAGAGATCATCGCTGTGCGCGTCTCGAAGATGAACGACCCGAATGGGGTTCTGCAAGCCGCCAACGACGCGCGCCGCCGCATCGACTCCGTGACGCCGCAGATCGCCGCGTTGAGCTGGCGCGATGACGACGTCCGCGCCATGATGCGCACGATCGCCGGCGACACCGACTTCATCCTCACATCCGACGTCCACTCCGCCGAGCAGACCGCTCTCGCCCTGCAGAGCCTCGCCTCCGCCCTGACGCGCAGCAACCCGCGCCTGCTCAAGAGCCCCATGACCGAGGCCATCGACGGGCTGTTCGAGGAGATCAAGAACCGCGAGCGCTACGAGCCGTCGAGGTTCGTCCAGAAACTGGCGGCATTGCGGGCGACGTTGTAGGGTTCAAAAGTCATTCACCACAGAGACACAAAGACCACAGAGTTGGCCCGCGTGATCTCTGTGCCTCCGTGGTTATGGCTTCTGGCACGCGTTGTGATTCCACGGCCGCCATGACGCTTCGTTTCCGTATCGCTTCTCTCATCCTCCTTCTCGCCAGCGCCGCAACCGCGCGCACGATCGTCGTTCCCGCCGGGACGCCGATCCGTTTCAAGCTCCTGAGAACGATCTCCACCGCCACGGCGAGACCGGGACAAGAGGTGCCAGCCGAGCTGACCGCTCCGATCGTCGTCAACGGCAACACCGTGGCCAGGGCGGGCGCGCCCGCCGTCGTCCACATCAGCAACGTCGAAGCGTCGGGACGTATCGGCGGATCGGCAAGCCTCAACTTCTCTCTCCGGTCCATCACGCTCGCAAACGGCAGCAGCGCCATCGTTCGCACGTCGCACTACGCGCGTGAGGGAAAGGCGCACGCCAAGCACAACGCCACGATCATCGCCGGCGGGGCCATCCTCGGTGCGCTTGCCGGCCAGGCCATCGGCCACGATCGCGACGCCTCGGCCAAAGGAGCAGCCCTCGGTGCGGGCGCCGGGATTGGCGCAGCCGCCGCGACCGGCAAGTTCGATTTCACGGTGGCAGCGGGAGACCATTTCCGCCTGACCCTCAGGTCACCGATTCAGGCGACATTCTGATCTCCCTAAACGCGGCGCCATCGGCGTAGTCTGATACGCATGGCCCATCACCCGCCGTCAGTCGCCGGCATCGCCGTGGGGCTGCTTCTCCTGGCGCTGCTGTTCGGCATCATCGAGCGGATCGCTCCCGCCGTGCGCGGACTCTCCATCTGGCGATGGCACCGACGCGTCGACTTCGTCTACTGGTTCTTTACCCCGCTCGTCACCCGGACGGCATCGACGATCGCCGTGGCCGCGACGGCCTTCGCGGTGGTGCTCATGACCGGACGCGCCGGCCTCCTGCACGGCGCCGTGGCGCGGCAGCCGAGACTCCTGCAATTGCTCGAGCTCCTGCTCCTGGCGGATTTCGTCGGTTACTGGAGCCACCGCGCCTTTCACAAGAACCCCCTGTGGCGCATCCATGCCGTCCATCACAGCTCGACCGAGCTCGACTGGCTAGCGGCGTCGCGCGTCCACCCTCTCAACGAGATCCTCACCCGCTCCGTTCAGGTGATCCCGTTCCTGCTCCTGGGCTTTCGCGGCGACGTCATCGCCGGACTCGTGCCTCTGCTGACGCTCTACGCGATCTTCCTGCACGCCAACGTCACCTGGGACTTCGGCCCATTCCGCTACATCCTGGCCAGCCCCGCCTTCCATCGCTGGCACCACACATCAGAAGAGGAAGGACTCGATCACAACTTCGCCGGCATGTTCCCCTGGCTCGACCTCCTCTTCGGCACGCTCTATCTGCCGAAAGGAAAACAGCCATCGACCTTCGGCGTGTCTGGGGAACCCGTGCCCTCCACGTTTTTCGGACAACTGATCTATCCGGTAAGGACCATCAGAAGGTAGAAGGCTGAAAGCACGCGTACACCACTCGGATTACGTATTGCACAGCCTGCCACCATTTCCTTGCCGCGTGTCGCTTCGTTAGTTTCGCAAGGAGCGACTTGAATTACTGCGAATTGCCGCCTGCACTACAGCGACACAATTAACGTTGTAATTTCTAGTGGTGTGGGATACCTTCCATCCAGACACTTTTCACCGAAACTCCATCGATTTGTAGCGCGCTCGTGACAAGCGGAGCGGAGCGCACATCGCTCCTCCCTGCCTTTTCCCCAGGGCAGTAACAGGGCGAAGGTCGCGTCGGCCCTCGCCTCGTCCTCGTGTCTCTCTCTATCAACCCTTTTTAGAGGAGGTGCCATGACCACCCGACGAGTAGTCCCGCTAGCGCTGTTTGTGTCATTGATGTTCGTTCTGCAGGGGTTTGCCCAGGTAGATCCGGGAGTACGAGGCGGTGGAGCGGCCGCGGGATCGCCGCTCTCTTCCGTCGCTGCCAACAGTCCCGTGACCATCCTAAACTTCTTCAACGACGGCAAGGCTCGATTCCAGGAGATCGACTCGGTCTCCGGCACGGTCTCCGGCGAACCGGGCTTCGGCCTCGGACCGCGCTACAACTCCAGAAGTTGCGCGGCCTGTCATGCCCAGCCGGCCGTAGGCGGCACCGCCCCGGCGGTCAATCCCCAGGTGGGTGACGCGACGGCAGACGGCGCGCGCAACACGGTCCCAACCTTCATCACCAGCAGCGGGCCGGTACGGGAAGCGCGATTCCCCTTCTTCTTCGACAACAACGGCAATCCGGACCCCAACCGGCCGAACGGCGGGGTGGAAGATCTCTACACCATCGCCGGCCGCGTCGACACTCCCTCGGGCTGCAACACCTCGACCATTCTTCAGCCGAGCTTCAGTCTGGCCCAGTCGACGAACAACATCATCTTCCGCATCCCCACGCCCACGTTCGGCACGGGTCTGATGGAGAACATCGACGACTCGACGCTCCTGGCCAATTTCAATGCCCAGGCCAGCAACAACGTCGGCGTCGGCGGCACGTTCAACCATAACGGCAACGACGGCACCATCAGCCGCTTCGGCTGGAAGGCCCAGAACAAGTCGTTGGAAATCTTCACGGGCGAGGCCTACAACGTGGAGATGGGCGTCAGCAACGAACTGTTCACGCAGGAGCGCCCCCTGCCCGGGGAGGACATGACCACCGGCCTTCCCTCGGCCTGCCGGGTCAATGCCACACCCGAGGATCATACGAACTTCAATACAACCTCGATCGCTACGCTGAGTGACACCGTGCAGTTCGCGATGTTCATGCGCTTGCTGGCGCCTCCCACACCATCGACCACCGTACCCGGTGGCGCGACGTCGATCGCGAACGGCCGGAGTCTCTTCATCTCGATCGGATGCGCGGTTTGCCACACCGCCACGCTCACGACCTCACCGTCCTCGATCACATCGAGTCTGGGCAGCGCCAGCGCGAACCTGTTCAGCGATATCGAGATCCATCACATGGGCTCGGGACTGGCCGACAACGTCTCGCAGGGAGGCGCAGGTGGCGATCAGTTCCGCTCGGCTCCTCTCTGGGGACTCGGGCAGCGCATCTTCTTCCTGCACGACGGCCGTACCACGAACCTGCTGACCGCGATCGAAGCCCACGACAGCTCGGGCTCGGAGGCGATCACCGTCGAAAGCAACTTCGACTTTCTGAGCTCTTCGCAGCAACAAGACGTACTGAACTTCCTCCGATCGTTATGACCCTGACTTCCCGTTGATTTCTTCTGAAAGGCGGGCCGCTGGCAAATGATCGTCAGCGGCCCGATTCGAAGGGAGAGCAATGTTCGAAGCAATGTCTCGCCGTACGCTGCCGATATCACTCGTTTTCCTCTGCGCAATTTCGGCCGGAGCGCAGAACACGCGGCCCACAGGCGAAATCAGTGAGGCGCCGCCCCCGGGTCAACTTCGCAAGCTGCCCACGGGGGTGATCCTCCTGAAAGGAGCGGTACCGAGCTCCAGCGATTCCTCGACCCCATTGCCGGAATCAGGCGACGTGACCAGGGACGTCTATCGCAACGCCTACTTCGGCCTCACCTATCCCCTTCCGGCCGGATGGTTTGAGAAGTACAAAGGTCCGCCTCCGTCCGATAGCGGCGGATACCTGTTGACGCTCCTCAGGCCAGGTCCTTCCTACAAGGGGACGAGCAAGGCAACACTCCTGATGACCGCACAGGATCTGTTCTTCACCCCTCTGCCGGTGAGCAATGCAAAGGAGACGATCGAGTATACGAAAGAGACACTGCAGGCCGACTACAAGGTGGAGCGGCAGCCGGCCCAGGTGACGATTGCCAATCACTCCTTCACGCGGTTCGACTACACATCTCCTGTAGCGGGGCTGCACTGGTACGTTCTGGCAACGGAGATCCGCTGTCACGCCATCCGCTTCGTCTTCACCAGTCCCGACCCGGCGTACCTTGAAACGCTGATCAAGGACATGAGCGCTATGAAACTGCCGGCGGACACCGATCCGGTCTCCGGAACCGGCGGGGTCGATTCGCGATTATGCGTGCCGCACTATGCGGAGGGAGCGAACGTTACCTATAAGGTCGATCCTGCCATGACGGAGCGGAAGTTCAACGCCGTCCCGGTTCGGATCATCATCGACAAGGCCGGCAAAGTCCGGCACGTTCACGTCATCAGCGCGTTCCCGGAGCAGTCCAGGGCCATTACCGAGGCACTCGTGCAATGGCGCTTCAAACCGTATGTACGGGACGGCCAGCCGGTGGAGGTGGAGACGGGCATCCTGTTCGGAACGGCGCCGCGCTCCGCAAAACCTGCGGATATGGCGTCATCACGCGTATCGAAACCCTCAGGAGACTGAGCGACGTCAATTCCAGTCAACCATGCAAGGAGGTCCCCATGTACTTCAACAGCAGAGGCGAGAAGGTATCGCGCGCTCGCTGGAAGGAAATGTACAACGCATTTCAGAACCGGCAGGAACTGATCAAGGCCGGGTTGACGAGCCGCCGCGACCTGTTTCGGATGGGATTGCTCACCAGCGCCGGAATGCTCGTGGCAAAGAGCGGCTTGAGCAGTTGGAACGGCGGCGGTGATTGCCGCTATGGCAACAGCGGCTGCGGCACCTGCGCCAGCCCGGTGACCACGCCGTGGACGCTGCCGATGCCGATTCCGCCGGTAAAGCAGGCCATTCCGGTGTCCTCGCTCACCGGCCCCGCTCCTACAGTCAATCCCAACACGGCCATCAATCCCGCCACCGGACTTGCGTATGAAGGCCGTACCCGCGCCAACCAGGCACCCGCGCTCGGATTCCCCTTCCCCGCGGGCGTGGTCTATCAGGTGACCCAGCAGCAGGCTCAGATCAATGTATCCAATGACCTTCCGTTGCAAAACCTCTGGACCTTCGATGGGAGCAGTCCGGGGCCGACGTACGTGGCTCATTATGGCGCACCGGTGCTGATCCGGAATATCAACAATCTCCCCTCGAACAACGGCGGGTTCGGACTCAACTCCGTCTCGACGCATCTTCATAACGGTCACACACCGTCCGAAAGCGACGGCTTTCCGTGTGATTTCTTCGCCGCCGGTCAGTACTACGACCAGTATTACCCGAACGCGCTCGCCGGCTTCAACTCCACCCACATCGCAACGAACGGCGACATCAATGAGTCATTGAGCACGCTCTGGTATCACGATCATCGCGAGAACTTCACCTCGCAGAACGTCTACAAAGGCCTTCTAGGGTTTTATCTCCTGTTCAATCAGTACGACACCGGGGACGAGACCACCGGCTTCCGGCTGCCCTCATTCCCGGCCTATGACATACCGATGGCATTCGCGGATCGCTGCTTCGATCCGACCACGGGAATCATGGCTTTCGATACGTTCAACACCGACGGCATTCTGGGCGACAAGTTCATGGTCAACGGCGTGATCCAGCCGGTGCTGCACGTCAGTCCGCGCCGCTACCGCTTCCGCTGGCTGAACACCGGCCCGTCACGGTTCCTGCAGGTCTACGTCACCGACCTCACCAGCCCGTCCACCCCGCAGCCGTTCTACCAGGTTTCCAATGACGGCAACCTCCTCCCTCATCCCGTGCAGGTGCCGGCCGTGGCGTTGGGAGTGGCCGAGCGGGCGGACGTCGTCATCGACTTCTCGCAGTACGCCGGCAAGACGCTCTATCTCGAGAACCGCCTCAACCAGACCAATGGGCAAGGCGGCCCGAGCGGCAGCGTCGTTTCCGGCGGCCAGGGCTTCCTCATGCTGCGAATCGTCGTCGATGGGCCTGCCGTGGCTGACAACAGCGTCAATCCGGCCACACTGCCCGCCTACTACGCCCTTCCGAGCGTGAGCGGTTCCGTAGCGGTCTCGCGCTCATTCAATTTCGATCAGACGCGGGACGGGCAGTGGCAGATCAACGGAAAACTGTTCGACTGCAACACGGTTCGCTTCAAGGTGAAACAGAACAGCCTCGAAGAATGGACCTTCAACGGCGGCTTCGGATGGTCACATCCGATTCACGTCCATCTCGAAGAGTTCCAGATTACCCAGGGCGCCCCCGGTCTGTACGGCAGTTCCAGCGACGACCACAACGATTACAGCCGTTGGGGCAGCCAGTACTGCTGGAGCGGATGCAGCGGTTCGAGCAGCGGCGTGAATCTCTCCCGGAAGGACGTCGTGCGCCTCATCCCCAGTGGCAACGTAAAGGTCAGGATGCGATTCCGCGACTGGCTTGGCCGCTATCCGATGCACTGTCACAACGTGATCCACGAGGACCACGCCATGATGCTGCGGTTTGACGTCGCCACCACTGGCGACACGAACTCAAATCCATGAATCCGTCGGACTGAATAAGGAGACCGATATGATTGATCGTTCCAGAAGACAACTGCTGACCAGCCTGGCCCTGTTGCCGGTTGCTCGAAGCGTCCTGGCAGGCCCGGATGCGGCGGCACCGCGTCACACCTTCGCACCGCCTGATTCAGGTCGCGAAGTCATGCGCAAACGATTCTTCCCAAACGTGCCGCTGGTCACTCACGAAGGAAAGCACGTCAGGTTCTATGACGACCTGCTGAAGGACAAGATCGTAGTACTGAATCTCATGTATGCCGACTGCACGACTCTATGCCCCATGATCACCGCGAATCTCCTGGCGGCGCGGAAGATTCTCGAACAACGCGTCAAGGTGGATGTGTTCTTCTACTCCCTCACCATCAAGCCGGTGCAGGATACCCCCGAGAAGCTCAGGGAGTACGCGGCGATGCATCACGTACGCGGGAAATGGCTGTTCCTGACAGGGAAGCCCGAGAATCTCGAGGAACTGCGTCTGCGGCTCGGCTATGCCGATTCCAATCCGCTCAAAGACCGCAAGGACAAGGCCCTGCATAGCGGAATGCTTCGCTATGGAAACGAGCCGCTCTCACAATGGAGCTCGATCCAGGGAAGCGCCAATCCGGATTGGATCGCCGAGGAGATCACGTACGTGGTGCCGGCAGCCGGACTCAAAACGGCCCCGAACCAGGCTCCAGGCTGATACCGGACGGCACTCATTCTCACGACGGACGAACGTTAGCCGGGTCCGGCGGCGGACCCGGCTTCTTCGCGCGCGTCAGACTCTCCCGAATCGCTCCGCGGCGCGGGCGTGAGCCCGCTGCGCTTCGATTTCACGATCGCGCGGCTCGGCATTGGTCTCGAGCGACTCCAGCAGGTTCCGGGCAATCGCGGCGATTTCCTCGACCGCACGATTGAAGGCAGCCTCGTTCGTCTTGGAAGGCTTGTTGTAGCCAGACAGTTTTCGAACGAACTGCAGCGAGGAAGCCTCGATCTCCTCGTCGGTCGCGGGAGGATCGAAGTTGAAGAGTGTCTTGATGTTCCGGCACATAGATAGGTCCCCCTGAGGGCAGAAGCAAAATCAGAAACCAGAAACCAGAAACCAGAAACCAGAAACCAGAAACCAGAAACCAGAAGTAGATACCAGAAGTTCTCCGGCAGGCGCGACACTCCTGGAGCAGCGAAGCATTTCTGGTTTCTGGTTTCTGCCTTCAGCCTTCAGCCTTCTGCCTTCAGCCTTCTGCCTTCAGCCTTCACCCAGCGCGTGCTCCATTCGGAATCGGTCGCTCGGGCAGTGCCAGTGCCGGTGAGAGGCCGTCTGCGTAGCCGAGGTCGAACAGCATTCCCTCCGAGACTTCACCGGCTAAGAGTCTCGGCTCGAGATTGACGACGAACAGGGTCTGCACACCCACGAGGCTCGCCGCATCGGGGCGCTCGCGCCGGAGCCCGGCCAGGATCGTTCGGTCGTGATCGCCGAACGACACGCGGAGACGAACGAGTTTGGAGGACGAAGGGACGTTCTCGACCGCGAGGATCTGACCGACGCGGATGTCCAGCGCCTCAAGCGCCGCGATACTGACCATCGGCTTGATCGCCGCGGGTGTGAATTGACTCATGCAGTAGATCTTACGACTGATACGAAGGCAGAAGGCAAAAAGCGGAAGGCAGAGATGCTACGCTATGCTCCGTTTCCTCGGCGTAGCGGAGCACTTCCCTTCTGCTTTCTGCCTTCTGCCTTCTCGTGACAAAAGGAACCAACATGCACACCTCGAATAGCTCTCGTCTCACCCTCATGCTGCTCTTCTGCGCGTCGCTCGTCACCGCCTGGAGCACGCACGCCGCAGACCCCACCTTCACGGTTCACATGCAGCCGCTGCCCGGCGCCAGCGACGCCGGCATCGGCATGGATTACATCGTCTTCGACCCGGCCACGCACACGGTGTGGGTGCCGGCGGGGAACACAGGCGCCGTCGACGTCGTCGATCCCGCGACCGGCAAAGTCCGGCAGATCACCGGCTTTCCGACCGCCGAAATGGGAACCGGCGACCGGAAGCGCGTCGTCGGTCCAAGCTCCGCCACCGTCGGCAACGGGACCATCTACATCGGCAACCGCGGCGACTCCACCGTCTGCGCCGTGAACCCGAAGACGCTCGTTCGCGGCGTATGCCATAAGGTCGACTCGATGCCAGACGGGCTTGCGTACGTGGCGCCGAAGAACGAAGTGTGGGTCACCACGCCGCGCGACAAGTCGATCCGCATCCTCGATGCGGCCACGCTCGACGAGAAGGCAAAGCTGACCTACGACGGGAACCCCGAAGGCTTCGCCGTCGATGCGAAACGGGGCCGTTTCTACACGAACATGGAAGACAAGGATCTGACGCTCGCCATAGACCTGACCACGCACAAGACCGTCGCCACGTGGAAGCCGGCCTGTGGCCAGGACGGACCGCACGGATTGCGCGTCGACGAGAAGGCCGGTCAGCTCTTCGTCGCGTGCAGTGCGCGCGCCGAGGTGCTCGATGTCGCGCACGACGGCGCCGTGCTCTCGTCGATCGACACCGGCGACGGCGTCGATGACATCGACTACAGCGACGCCACACACCTCCTTTACGTCGGCGCGGCGAAGGCGGGAATGCTGGTCGTGGCCCACTCGGATGCGAACGGCAAGCTGACCATCGTAGCCAAGGTACAGACCCACGCCGGCGCCCGCAATGCCGCCGTCACCAACACCGGTGAGGTCTACCTCGCTCACTCCGGCCTCGGAAAGCTCAGCGATCTCGTCGTGGCCACACCGAACAAGTAAAGGGGCGGTTTCTTCGACAACGGGAACGGTTCCTCACGAGCGGGGCGGTTCCCTCCGTCAGCGGGGGTGGTTCCTCTGCCAGTCCCGGCCAGTTCCTCTGCGAGCGGCGGCGGTTCCTCTGCCCAGGGGATACGTTCCTCTGTCGGAGGACACCGTTCCTCTGTCAGAGGGCATCGTTCCTCTGTCGGAGGACACCGTTCCTCTCCCAGAGGACACCGTTCCTCTGCCGGAGGACGCCGTTCCTCTACCAGAGGACACCGTTCCTCTGCCGGAGGACGCCGTTCCTCTACCGGAGGACATCGTTCCTCTCCCAGAGGACACCGTTCCTCTGCCGGAGGACGCCGTTCCTCTACCGGCGGACACCGTTCCTCTGCCGGAGGACGCCGTTCCTCTACCGGCGGACACCGTTCCTCTACCGGAGGACAGCGTTCCTCTACCGGAGGACAGCGTTCCTCTGCCAGCGGGTGCGGTACGCCTTCCTGGGAGCGCGGGCGTCCCGCCCGCCGAGCTCGCGCGATCGGAGACCAATTCAACGCACTCTTCGAGCCGAACTGCGGAATCCACGAATCTGGTTTGTCGCAGCAGGTGCGGGCATTTCGGGGCTTCGTCACAAGTATCGCAAGCTCTGCGGGCGGGACGCCCGCGCTCCCAGGGCTGCGCTTACGATCTACAACGCGGCGAAGCCGCACACAGCAGCCGGTTGATGAAGATGCCGGCCGATCCTTGGACCTCCGGCTACCCCCGTTCCACAGCCCCTTTCACGATCTCGTTCCGTTGAACCAGAAGCCGTCTCAGGTACCGCGACATCACTAGGCCATCGACCAGCGCCCCGATGATCCCGAACGGCGAACGGAAGACCAGCACATCCTTCATGAGCGTTCCTTCAGGACATGGCTCGAAGTAGTGATCGTGTACGAACGAGCGAAACGCGCCCTTGAGCATCGAGTCCTGAAAGTGGCGCGGCCGGTCGTAGGCGGTGATTTGAGAGGTGAAGCGCTGGCGGATGCCGAAGTGGCGCGCTTCCCAGGTCACCTGTTCACCGAGCTCGATCAGGCCGGAGGTCTTCCCTGCCACGGCGCGCTCGCCGGTGTGGCCCATCGACTCGATGTGAAGGTCGAGATCCCGGGAGGCGTCGAAGCATCTCTCCGGGCTCGCTCGGACCGTCGTCAGGATCGTGATCACAGCCATATGCTTACCTTGCCGGCAACCAACGCCGCCGAACGTGCCGGCGCGCACGCCAACGTATACTCCCCCACCTCATGGGCCGCATTCACCTCGGGACGATCTTCGGCACGACCATCACCCTCGATTTCAGCTTTCTGATCCTGATCGTCTTCTTCGTGGTGATGAATGTTCAGAAGGAGGGGATGCCGTACGCCCTGCTGTGGGCCCCGGTACTCCTGATCAGCGTTCTCTTTCATGAGTTTGCACACGCGGCCATGATCGGCGGCCTCGGGTTTGGACCGAGCTCAATCATCCTCCAGGGCATGGGCGGCGTCACCTACAACGATCGCATCGCTCGGCCATGGCAGGACCTCCTCATCAGCGCAGCCGGCCCGGCGTCGAACTTCCTTCTGTCATGGATCATCACGCTGATCATCGCCAACGTTCCCATCGCCTCGCGCGACCCGTTCTTCGTCGCTCTTCTGCCATTGCTGGCCTTCATCAACGTGTTTTGGGGGGTACTGAATCTCTTGCCGCTCGGTCCGCTCGACGGCAACAGCATCCTCCGCAACCTCCTCCGGCTTTTCCTGAAAGAGCGTCTGGCGTTCATCATCTCGATCTGGATCTCGTTGATCGTCGGACTCGTGATCTTTATCCTTTGTCTGATCAAGAAGGAGATCTTCATCGCCCTTCTCGTGGCCTGGTACGTCCGTTCGAGCTGGTTGCAATGGGAGTTCTTCCGATCGCACAACCGGACCGACTGACGACCGGACGGAAAGTCACCTAAAATAGCCCCCGCAACCTCAATGGAAGTCCACACCCCCTCGCATCTCGCAAACGCTCGAAGCGCGCTCGCCCGCTGGCTCCGCGGGGGCCGGACGCGCGCATCGCACGAGTCTCTCCGCACCACCGTGGCCATCCTGCGTGCCCAGCAGGAGGCCACGCTCGACGGCATCCTCGTCGTCGATGACCACGGTTCGATCCTCTCCTACAACCGCCGTTTCCTGGAGATGTGGGGCATCCCGGAAGAAACGGCCAGGGCCGCCGATGACAACGAACTTCTCGGCTTTGCCTCGGAGAAGGTACAGAACTGGAACGAGTTCATCGAGCTCGTCAACTACCTCTACACACATCCGGACGCGGTCCGCGACAATGACATCGTCGAGATGAAAGACGGCCGCGTGCTCTCACGCGCCTCGGTGCCGATCGTCACGGGCCAGCGAATCCGCGGACGGGCCTGGTACTTCCGTGACGTCACTGAAAGCGTCCGCAACGAGTCCATGCAGTCCGCTCTCTTCCGCATCGCCACGCTCAGCCGCGAAGCCCGCAACCTCGATGAGTTCTACGGCGCCGTACACGGCATCGTCAACGCGCTGATGGAAGCGACCTACTTCTACATCGCCGAATACGACGCCGAGCGCGACATCCTCACCTTCCCCTACTTCGTCGACAAGTATGACGTCGCGCCCGTAGGGAGGCCGCCCGGCCGCGGCCTCACCGCATACGTGCTGCGCACCGGCAAGCCGCTGCTGGCCACGCCGGAGGAGTTCGACGAGCTGAAGCGGAGCGGCGAGGTCGAATCGATCGGCGCCCCCTCGGTCGACTGGCTCGGTGTTCCGCTGTCGACCGGCGACCGGACCTGGGGCGTCATCGGCGTACAGACCTATGACGAGGGGGCGCGCTACACCGAGCGCGACCGCGACCTGCTCGTCTTCGTCGCCCAGCACGTGGCCTCGGCCATCGAACAGAAGCGTCAGGAAGACGCGCTGCGCGAGAGCGAGCGCCGCTACCGGCAGATGTTCGAGAACAACCGCGCCGTGCAGCTCCTGATCGATCCCGACAGCGGCCAGATCGTCGACGCCAACATGGCCGCCGCCGAATTCTATGGATGGGACATCGAGACGCTGCGTACGATGCGCGTTCAGGAGATCAACACCCTCGACGAGGCGGCCATCCGGGCCGAGATGGAAAACGCCGCGCAGCAGCAGCGCAGCTACTTCGTTTTCACCCACCGGCTCGCCAACGGCGACCTCCGCGACGTGGAAGTTCACTCGGGGCCGATCGTCGCCGCCGGCCGCACGCTTCTCTACTCCATCATCCACGACATCACCGAGCGGAAGCGCGCCGAGAAGGCGCTGCTGCTATCCGAACAGAAATACCGCAACATCGTCGACTACGCCTCCGTCGGTATCTATCGCTCATCACCCGATGGCACGATTCTGATGGCGAACCCCACCCTGGCGCGCATCCTCGGCTACGACTCCATCGAGGAGTTACAGCGGCGCAACCTGGCCACCGACGTATATGTCACCGAGGCGGCGCGAGAGAGCGCGCTGGCGCGCTTCGCCGCAAACGACTACGCCATCGAGGAAGAGCTGCTGTGGCGCAAACAGGATGGCACGCCGATCTGGGTGCAGCTCAACGCCCACGCCATCGACCTGCACGAGGGAGCGGAGGTATTCGAAGGTTTCGTCTTCGACATCACCGAACGGAAGATGGCTGACGAGCAGGTCTCGGCGGCGAACGCACAGCGGAAAGCGGTGCTCGACGCCGCCACGCGGGTCTCCATCATCGCCACCGATCCTCAGGGCGTCATCACCGTCTTCAACTCCGGGGCGGAGCGGCTGCTGGGCTATACCGCGTCCGAGGTCATCGGCCTGCGTAATGTCACGGAGCTTCACCTCGACACCGAGCTTGTGCAGCACGCGCGGCGGCTCACCTTCGAGCTCAGCGAGAAACTGGCCGGCTTCGACGTTCTCGTGCGCCGCGCCGCGCGCGAAGGTCTCGAAGAGCGCGAGTGGACCTACATTCGCAACAACGGCGAGCCGGTCATCATCCTCCTCTCCGTGACCGCGTTGCGCGATGAGCATGGCAACCTCACCGGATACCTGCACGTCGGCACCGACGTCACCGAGCGCAAGCGAGCCGAGGAGACCCTGCGGCAGCAGACGGCGGCCATGACCGCGTCGATGGACGGCATCGGCATCCTCGACGGGCGGCTCGACTTCACTTACGTCAACGATGCACTGGCGAAACTGTTCGGCTACCCGACTGCTCAGGAGATTGTCGGCCGCTCGATCTGCGACCTCTACGAGCCTCCCGAGCAGGTGCGCTTCATCACCTCAGTCGTCCCCCTGGTCCAGCAGCGCGGGCGCTGGCGCGGCGAGGCCACCGGCCTGCGCAACGACGGGTCGCTATTCCCGCAGGAGATCTCGCTCACGGCAATCGAAGGCGGCGGGATGGTCTGCGTCGTTCGTGACATCACCGAGCGAACATACGCCGAGGAGCAGATCAAGCACCTCGCCTACCACGACGCCCTGACCACGCTGCCCAACCGTCTGCTGTTCAAGGACCGCGTCAGCGTGGCCATCTCCCACGCCCAGCGCCACGACGGGCGGGTGGCCGTTCTCTTCCTCGATCTCGATCGCTTCAAGGTCATCAACGACTCCCTCGGCCACAACATCGGCGACCAGCTCCTGCAGGCCGTGGCCGCGCGGGTGCAATCGTGCGTTCGCGACAGCGACACGGTGGCACGCCTCGGCGGCGACGAGTTCACCCTTCTCCTCCCCGAGCTCACCCACGCCGAAGACGCCGCCCTGGTCGCCCAGAAGATCCTCGAAGCCGTCCGCTACCCGTTCCACATCGAGGGCCGCGAGTTCTACATCACCACATCCATCGGCATCAGCATCTTCCCCGAGGATGGTGTCGACGCCGAGACGCTCATCAAGAGCGCCGACACGGCCATGTACCAGGCCAAGGAACAGGGCCGCGACAACTACCAGCTCTTCAACGCCGTCGTGAACGCCAAGGCCCTCCAGCGGATCGCGCTCGAGCACGGCCTGCGCCGTGCGCTCGGGCATCACGAGCTGGCCGTTCACTACCAGCCCATCTTCGACTTCCGCACCAGCCGCATCACCGGCATGGAAGCGCTGCTGCGCTGGACCCATCCGGAGATGGGACCGATTCCGCCGGCCACGTTCATCCCGCTCGCCGAGGCCATCGGCGTCATGATCCCGATCGGCACGTGGGCTCTGCGCATCGCCTGCGCGCAGGCCAAGCAATGGCACGAGGCGGGTTTCAGCACCCTGTCGCTGGCTGTCAACCTCTCCGTCTGCCAGCTCCAGCAGCCGGACCTGGTCACCCTCGTTCGCGAGATCCTCACCGAGACCGGCCTCCCGGCGCGGCTGCTCGAGCTGGAGATCACCGAATCCACAGCCATGCAGAGCCCCGAGGCCAGCATCCGCACGCTCTACGATCTCAAGAAGCTCGGCATCCGCATCTCTCTCGACGATTTCGGCACCGGCCACTCCTCGCTGGCCTACCTGAAACGCTTCCCGATCGACACGCTGAAGATCGACCAATCCTTTGTCCGCGACATCACCCGCGACCCTGACACCGCCGCCATCGTCACAGCCATCATCGCCATGGGCCACAGCCTGCGTCTGAAAGTCATCGCCGAGGGCGTCGAGTTCACCGACCAGGCCACGTTCCTCAAACGCTGCAGTTGCGACCAGATGCAGGGCTTCCTGATCAACGCGCCCATGCCTGCCACCGAATTCGGCGCCATCCTCGCCGCCGGCGAGGTGCGGGCGGTGGATGGGGGGTAGGAACACCTGCATCCCATCGAGATGGCGCCTTGCTGCGGTGTCAAGTCATGGCGGTAGAAGAGATTGATCCGAATGGCGAATCGGCAGATCGGTCATCACTCACATTTCGAGGGTCCAGTTGAGAGACTCCGACCTACGTTTTTCGCGCTTCGCGCGTTCTCGTGAGCGGGACGGAGCGCTGGGCGTTGTGCGTATCGTCGACAGGAACGCCACAACTGGCCAAAGTCACGACCATCCCCGCGGGTTACGATACCGCATGCACTCTTCCAAACTCCTCCGCGCGACCGTCCTGTTGCTGACCGCGTTCATCGCTCAGGCGGCGGCGCCGCCCTCCCCTTCCCACGGCCTCGACCTCGCGGCGATGGACAAGACCGCCAGGCCCGGCGATGACTTTTACGGGTATGCCAACGGCACGTGGGCGAAGGTGACGCCGATTCCGCCGGATCGTTCGAGCTTCGGCGTGTTCACGATCCTCGAGGAGAAGGCGAACAAGAGGACCTCGGATCTGATCCAGGAGGCGGACAAGGCCAAGGCGCCGGCCGGGTCCGAGGTGCGCATGATCGGCGACTACTACGCCGCGTTCATGGATGAGAAGGCGATTGAAGCGAGAGGGCTGAAGACCGTCCAGCCGGAGCTCGATCAGATCGCCGCGATCGGCGACAAGCAGGCGCTCGCGCGCATGCTGGGGAGTCAACTGCGCGCTGATGTCGACGCACTCAACGCTACGAACTTCTATACCGACCGGATCTTCGGGCTGTGGGTCTCGCCGGACTTCGACAACCCGAACCGGAACATCGGGTACCTCCTGCAGGGAGGGCTGGGGATGCCCGACCGCGAGAACTACCTGAGCAAGGACAAGCGGGACGTCGCTCTTCAGGAGAAATACCGCGAGCACATCGCCGCGGTGCTGAAGCTCGCCAGGATCTCCGACGCCAACGATCGCGCGGCGCGCATCTACGACCTCGAGCGGAAGATCGCTGAGGCGCACGGGAACCGTGTCGATTCCGAGGATGTCCACAAAGCGAACAATCGCTGGCCGCTGCAGCAGTTCGCGACGAAGGCGCCGGGGCTCGATTGGGCCGCCTACTTCAACGGTGCTGACCTGTCCGGCCAGACGGAAATCATGGTGTGGCAGCCGTCCGCGGCGGTCGGCATCGCCGCGCTTGCGGGCAGCGAGCCGCTTTCAGTGTGGAAGGACTACCTGACCTTCCACGCAATCGACCGCGCCTCGGGGCTGCTTCCGAAGGCGTTTGCCGAGGAGCGGTTTAAATTCTACGGCACGGCATTGACAGGCGCGCCGCAACAGCGAGCCCGCTGGAAGCGCGCCGTCAACGCCACCAGCGGCGCGCTCGGCGACGCCGTGGGCAAGCTCTACGTGAAGCACTACTTCCCGCCCGAGGCCAAGAAGGCCGCGCAGACGATGGTGAGCAACATCGTGGCCGCCTTCGGCCGCCGCATCGACAACCTCGAGTGGATGGCGCCGGAGACGCGCACGAAAGCGAAGGCCAAACTGACCACGCTCTACATCGGCATCGGCTATCCGGAACATTGGCGCGATTACTCCGGGCTGGTGATCAAGCGCGACGACGCCCTCGGCAACGCCCAGCGCTCGGAGCTGTTCGACTACCACGCGAATCTGGCCAAGCTCGGTAAGCCGGTCGACAAGTCGGAGTGGGCGATGGAGCCGCAGACGGTCAACGCCGTCAATCTGCCGCTGCAGAACGCGCTGAACTTCCCGGCCGCCATCCTCAATCCGCCGTTTTTCGATGCCAAAGCCGACGCGGTGCTCAACTACGGCGGCATCGGCACGGTCATCGGACACGAGATCAGCCATAGCTTCGACGATCAGGGCAGCCAGTTCGACGCCGAGGGCCGCCTGTTGAACTGGTGGACGAAAGAGGACTTCGCACACTTCAGTGCGTCCGCTGACCGGCTGGCGGCGGAGTTCGACACCTACGAGCCGCTGCCGGGCATGCACGTGAACGGCAAACTGACGCTGAGCGAGAACATCGCCGACGTGGCGGGCCTCTCGGCGTCGTACGACGGGTACCGGCGTTTCTACGGCGACAAGCCGGCCCCCTCGGCCCAGGGATTCAACGGCGACCAGCGCTTCTTCCTGGCCTTCGCCCAGATCTGGCGATCGAAACAACGCCCCGAGGCCCTCCGCAACTCGCTGATGACCAACGGCCACGCCCCCGGCCAGTACCGCGCCGCCACGGTCCGCAACATCGACCAGTGGTACCAGGCTTTCGATGTGAAGCCGGGACAGAAGCTGTATCTCGCGCCCGCGGAGAGGGTGCGGGCGTGGTGAGCGGAAGTACCATCCATGAGCCGACCACGGAGACACAGAGGGCACGGAGAAATGCCCTCCGTGATCTCTGTGTCTCTGTGGTCGTCCTCCGTGACGGCTGGCGCGCACGCTGACTTTGCCATCTCACCCTATGACGTTCATGGGTCATGCGCTGACTCTGAGAGATCGGACGCTGATTCTCACTGCTCGCGAGCTGACTTTCACTGCTCGCGAGCAGTCGTCGACTGCTCGTACGCTGACTTTTACTGATCACGAGCTGACTTTTACTGCTCGCGAGCAGTCGGTGGACTGCTCGTGCGCTGATTTTCACTGCTCGCGAGCAGTCGGCGACTGCTCCGACGCTGACTTTTACTGCTCACGAGCTGATTCTCACTGCTCGTGAGCAGTCATCGACTGCTCATGCGCTGCTCCGCATTGCTCACGCCGGGCAAATATCCTCTCGATATGGCAAAATAAAGGCACCTGACGTTCGGTTTCCAGAATCAGCCCAAAAACGCGGCACGACAAGAACCAGCGGCTCGCCGCGACATCCAATCAATGACACTTTCAACGCTTTCTTCCCTGCGACTCAGCGCCGCCGCGACGGTCATCGTCTTTTCGGCCACAGCCCTGCTGGCTCAACCGGCCAGGCTCAAGCCGGTCCTACTCGACGTCAATCTTCCCGACGTTGCCGAGTGCCACGGGATTCTGGGGCAGGAGATTGCCGACATCGTGCGCGCGGCGCACGATGACCCGGCACGCACGTTCGAGCGCTGGCGCCACGATCACCGCAACATGATGGAAGCCCCGCCGGTGGTGGAGTGCGAGAGCAAGCTGTGGAAAGCCCTCAACCGCAACGCGGGCCTGCTGAACGTGGCACGGGTTCCCGCCGGCACGGAGTCGCTGAGCCTTCGCCCGTCCGATCCAGCCGCCGAGCAGTTTCTGCGTGAGTTGTCGGCCTCCATCGGCAGTAACGTCGACCCGGCCGGCGGCGTCCCGGACTACCAGGGCGAGACGGCCATCGCCATCAACCCGAACAACCCGCAACAGATCGTAGCGAGCGCGAACACGTACTATCAAGATCCCAGTCCCATCTGCCAGTCACCGACGGGAGGCGCCGCGCAGACGTACGGCACGATGGCGATGTACGGCTCGATCGATGGCGGTGGCACGTGGATCCATCGCTGCGCCCCCTGGCCTGCCACGCTCACCGGCGGCATATCGGGCGCAAATCAGTACTTCGGCAGCGATCCCTCAGTGGCGTGGGACGCGCAGGGGCGCGCCTACTCCGTCTACATGCTGCTCTCGGCGAGCTACTCCGACGCCGGTACCGCGCTGGTGTGTTACCGCTCCGCCGACGCCGGCAACTCCTGGACGTACCTCGGCACGATCGTCAACAACATCACCAGCACGTCGCCATTCGACGACAAGGAGCTTCTGGCCATCGACAACTCGCCCGGACCGGCTACGACGCTGTCCCACCCCGGGCGAATCTATGTCATCTGGGACGAAAACAACGTCGAGCGCGTGGCCTACTCGGACGACGGCGCGGCGTGGACGACCGTGGTCCTTCCCACCCCCGCCTTTGGACAATATGACATTGGCGGCGACATCAAAGTGGGGAACGACGGGACAGTCTACGCAATCTGGAACCGCCTGACCGGCGATATCCAGACCGGCGAAGCCACCGTCTTCTCGAAGTCAGTCAACGGCGGCGCGAGCTGGTCGGCGCCCGCAACCGTGGCCACCGAGGCTCTGTTTTCGTTCGGATCGAACAACGCCCCGCCGGCTCAGGACGCTCGCGAAATCGACGCCTTCGGCTCGCTGAGCGTCGATACCAATCCCGCTTCCGCGTTTTACGGCAGGCTGTACGTGGCCTTCACGGACTTCCCCAGCGGCACGACCAGCGGCACGGATACGAACATCTACGTGGTCAGCTCCAGTAACGGCGGCACGACCTGGTCGACCCGCGTCAAGGTCAATGACGACACCGGAACGGCCACGCAGTTCTTCCCATGGCTGGCGGTCGACCCGACTGACGGCTCGGTCAATGTGTCGTGGTACGACACCCGTGCCGACGCGAACAACCGGCGCACGCAGAATTATTACGCCCGCTCGTCGAACGGCGGCACGTCGTTCGAGCCCAACATCCTCGTCACCGATGCCGGCGCCTCGTGGGTCAACCACGTCAACTACTCGGACGAAAGCTCGTCCGACAACAGCGGATACAACGGCAACCAGTACGGCGACTACTCAGGCATCGCCGCCTACAACCGTCAGGTTCACCCTTTGTGGACCGACTCGCGCGAGTTCTATCCGGCGTCCGGCGATTCCCGGCTCGAAGACGTGGCCACCGCCACGATCGTCAACTGCTCTGCTCCGACGACTGTGAACGCGCCCGGCGTCGCCCCCGGGTCGTCCTGCCCGGCGAGCGTGGGACTGACGTGGAGCGCGCCGGGAAGCTGGGGAACCAACGCTACAGGCGGCACCTACTTCGTGTACCGCGGCACGACCTCGACCTTCGCCAGCGCGACCCTCATCGCATCCAACATCGTCGCGACGTCCTACAACGACTCCACCGGCGTTTCCGGCACTACGTACTACTACTTCATCAGCGCGAAGAACAACTGTCCGGGCACGGCGCTCACGCCGATGAGCACCAATTCTCCGGCGTCCTCCTCGATCGTCTTCCCGGCCGTCATCACCATCACCCCGGCCTCGATTCCGGCCGGCGCGATCGGTACCGCGTACAACACGAGCTTCTCCCAGAGCGGAGGCGCCGCCAATGCGTCCTTCAGCGAGAGCGGCCTGTTGCCAACAGGCCTGACCTTCTCCGGGAATGCGCTGAGCGGCACGCCATCGCAGACCGGAACGTTCCCCATCACCATTACCGCCTTCGATACGAACGGATGTTCCGGCTCTACGAACTACACACTGACGATCCTGCTCGCCGACGGTTCCGCGCCAGCCAATCTCATCGCCACGGCCACCTCGACGACGCAGGTCAGCCTCACGTGGCTCGGCGTGGCCAACACGAATCACTATGAGGTCTGGCGGAGCTCGGGCGGTGTGTTCGCCCCGGCCGGCACTGCACCGGGCGCGGCGTTCATCGACACCGTCAGCGCGGGCACGACGTATCGCTACCAGGTACGCGCGATCAACAACGCCTCGGTGGCGTCTCCTTATAGCAACTACGACATTGCCACGACGATCCTCTTCAACGACGATCCGCTCATCGCCATGAGCACGGCCATCCAGGCCGTTCACATCACGCAATTGCGCACTGCCGTCAACGCCGTCCGCGCCACCGCCGGGCTCTCCCCTTACTCCTTCACCGACTCCTCGGTTGCCGGCATCCTCATCAAAGCGACGCACGTCATGGAACTGCGCACCGCCCTCGACCCCGCCCGCAGCGCCCTCGCGGTACCGGCGCTCAGCTACACCAACCCGCTCACCCCCGGCACCCTCGTGCGCGCAATCGACCTCACCGAGATACGAAATGGAGTGAAGTGATCGATCACGGCAGATCGACCGTCACCGTCTGCCCTGGCACGATCGTGACCGGCAGACTGCGGATGACTCCTGCGCTTCCGGTCGTCGAAAGAAGGTAGGAGCCGGCGGGGAGGGAATCGTACGGGCCGTTGATCCCCACCTGAACCATACCGAGGACTCGCTGCGTGGCACCGCCGGGGATGTCCAGTCGTACCGGTTGCGCGGTCCTGGCGCGGATGATCAGACTTCCCCCCTGAGAGAGCGCGATACTGAGCTCGGCCGGCGGCGTGGTGAAGCTCATCGTCCTGGGGAGGTATCCGCGCGCATAGGCGCTGGCGTTGTAGCTCCCCGGTTTGAGCCACACCTTGTACGTGCCGGACTCGATGCGCACGGCATGGCCGTTGAACCCATGAGCGGGATCCATGATCGCCACATTGCCGTCAACCGGTGAGCCGGTCGCGGAATCGGTGAGGTGAATGGTCACCGCCGGCGCCTGCTCGAGACGGACCTCCACGTCCGGCACCGAGCCGTTGGCGACGACGATCTGCTGGGAGTTTGTGACGTACTGATCGCTGCTCACCTGCATGTTGTAGGAGGCATCGACGATCGAATCGATGGTGAAGCGGCCGTCGGAATCGGTGCTTGCCGACCCGAATGACGGCAGCCGTGAGCTGATGGTGACGTGCGCACCCGTCACCGGCGCGCCGGAGGAGGCGTCGACGACATGGCCCCGCAGCAACGCGCCGCGGATGTCGATGTCAAACGCGGTGCTGGCGGCTGCCGTGAACTTTGTCGTAAAGGCGACGCCGGGGGAGCTGATGATCACGTTGTAGTCGCCCGCCGTCAGTCCAGCCACGATGTAAGAGCCGTCGGCCGAAATCATGGCACTCACGACCTGACGGCTTACCGAGGGGGCCGATGCCCCGCTCGGGATCGGCACCGGCATGAAGGCGATACTGCCGGTGGTCAACGGTCCGCCCGCGCGCGTCACGTGCCCGCTGACAGTGATCCCCTCTTCGAAGTTCATCTCGACCGCCGGCGCGACTCCGTTCTCGACGACGATCGTCTTGTTCGGGGCCATGCGCCGCTGGCCGGGTGTATTCAGGAATGCGTCGACGCGCACACGGCCATCGGGCAGACCCGGGATGGAGAAGTTGCCGCCGGCGTCGACGAATGTCTGGCCGCGCGACGTGTTTCCGGAGGCGGTGACGGTCACCTGCGTGAACTGCTCGGGCGGGATGCCGGTAACGCGGCCGGTGATCGTTGCACCCGTCTCCAGCGTCAGGGTGACCGGTCCGCCTTGTGGCACGGCAACGTTGTCTGCCTCGCCGCTGACGAAACCATCCTTCCGCGCGATCAGCTTGTACGTCCCGTCCGGGAGCCCCTGAATGACGAATGACCCGTCACCATCCGACGACACGGAAGCGAGCGGCCGGCCGCCGGCACTAAGGCCGCCGGCCGTCGAGACATTCGCGGAAGCGACGCCTTGACCGGAATGGTCGATCACGCGCCCGCGCAACTCGTGGCCGGCATCGAGCTCCGCGTCGAGACGCTGATCTTTGCCCGCCGTGATCACGATGGGCTTGTCCAGGACGACGAAGCCCGCCTTCTGAAACTCGATCGTGTGATCCCCTTCGGCCAACCCTTCCATGCTGTAGAAGCCATCGGCATCGGTCGTTGCATTGGTGGGGGCGGCCGTTCTCTGAAACGCCTGCCGCACCTGCACGCCGGCCACAGGAGCGCCCGCCGCCGTCACACGGCCGGACACGGTCGCGCCGCGATCGAGTTGAACGTCGATGTCGCTGACGGTCTTGCCATCCTCGACGGTGATGTCGCTGCGCGATCCCGGCACATAGCCGGTGGCGCGCACGAGAAGTTGCACCGTGCCCGGCGGGACGTCGTCGAGCGCGTACCGGCCGTCGTCCGCGTGGACCGGCTGTCCGCCCGCGACGAACGAGTTTGGTGCGGTCATGACGCCGGGGACGTTGCGGGCAGGCAGAAGAAGGGTGAAGTCGGTGACGGGCTGCTGCGTGGCGCGATCGAGGATGCGGCCCTCGATGCGCGCACCCCGAGGCAATGTGATCGTCACATCGTTCGCCGGCGCTTTGACAGACTGCGGCGTGGAGGAAAGCCGGCGATCGCTGGAGTATGCGGTGACCATCGCCGACCCCGCGGCGATGCCGGCGATCTTGAATGATCCGTCGGCCGCGGTGGTGGCCGAGCGCGGCATGATCCCCGTCGGTATCTGGACGATGGCTTCAGCGACCGGCGTACCGTCGGGGAATGCCACCCGTCCGCTGACCTCGACGCCGCGGTCGACGTGCATGACCACCGTGGCCGAACGCGCGGTAAGCATCTGGTTCGGCATCCGCTCCGGTGCCACGTCGTCTCCGAAGACCATCAAGTCGTGGCGTCCCTCGGTCGTCCGTACAGCGACCACCCCGTTCGCGTTGGTGCGGTGGCAGTCGGGAAGCGAGGGGTCGGCACATGCGATCGACGCTGACCGATCCACTCCCTGGGTCGCACTCCGCGAGACATTGACCTGCGCGTTCGGCACGGGTTTTTCCTGCCTGTCGAGCACGCGCACCTGTGCCACGAAGCCGTGACCGAGGGTGATGACGACGTCGTTGCGGACTTCGCCCGGTTGCCAGATCCGCGATGGCGACATGCCGCTGACGTAGTCGCGCTTCTGGGCATAGATCGGCATCGGAGCCTGCGCGCCGGGCACCACGTTGATCCCGAATTCGCCGGCCGCGTTCGTCATCCCAGTCCGCGCCCTTGCAGAGCTGGTGCTGTTGGCGAACACCAGCGCCCCCGCGACCGGCTTGCGATCATCATCGACGACATGTCCTCGCGCGCGCGCAAACGCCTGCGCCGTGAAGGCGCGGCTTCGCGTCGCCGGTACAGACACGCTCGCCGAGTCGATCGCGTACGTGGGGTGCAGCCCGCTGATCTGATAGCTCGCGGGGAGCAACGAAGCGAAGGTGAAGGCCCCTTTGGGGTCGCTGAGCGTTATCTCCGATGAATCACCCGGCCCGTTCAGTGCGATCCGCGCGCCGGCGACGGCAGAGCCGCGCTTCGCGTCGCGCACGGTGCCGGTAAACGTAGAGCCGGCATTGAGGCGTATCTCGACCGAGGCCGCTTTCGAACGGGTCGCTGAGCCAACGTCGCTGCCGTGAACGGCGGAGATCGACTGCCAATTGTCGGGAGCGTGGGCGATGGCGAACGTGCCGTCGTCGCCGGTCTCCGCAAGCGGCCAGCCGTTGATCGAAACGACGGCATGCGCGACCGGCTCGGTCCCCTTGACGACGCGACCGTGCATGGCCACACCGCGGGCCAGCTTGACCTCGGTCGCGGTCAAGGCATCGCGGCGCGCGATCGCATAGTCGGGGTGTACGACGTATAGCGTGTTGAGGGCGGCAGGCACTTCACCGGACGCGTTCGTGCGGGCGACCACCGGGCCGGAGACCACGATCGCGTTTGCCACTGCCTTGCCGCCGGCAGTGACGCGTAACCTTCTCGTCGTCGGAGCGCTGAGAAGGATCGTGCCGAGATCCTCGCCGTCGACCGTCGTCAACGTCATGGGACCGTAGCCGGGAGCCTCGACCGTCACGTCGACCGCGGCCGGGCTCTTCAGGTCGAGGGAGAACGAGCCGTTTTCGGCGGACTGCGCCGTGGCCAGCGGATCGCGATCGACCTTACCGGCCACGAGCCGCGCGCGCATGGCGGCAGTCCCTTCCGCGGCGTAGGCGCGGATGGTGGCCCCGGCAATCGGTTTCGCGTCGACATCGACGGTCGTACCGGTGATCGCGGCGTAGGCGTTTGCGTAGATCGCGAGGCTGAGGGTGAAGGCGAATGCGATCGATGGCTTTCTCATATGTCGTTTGACGAAATCACTCGGAAAATAGTTTCACGATCCCAGGGTGTCCATGTGCGGCGGCGAGGTCCGCCGGGGTTTTACCGTCATCGCCGGCGACGCGAGGATCGGCGCCATGGGCGAGGAGAAGCTCGGCGATTCCTTCGTCGCCGAGCTGCGCCGCGGTGTGCAAAGCGGTGTATCCGAGCTGCTGCCGGGCGTTCGCATCCGCGCCCCGATCGAGCAGAAGCCGCATCGAGGCGGCATCCCGCACGGAAGCCGCCGCGTGAACCGGAGCGACACCAAACGCGTTGCGCGCCACGGCGTTGACGTCGGCACCGCGCTCGATCAGCGAGCGCGCCAGCTCCGGGTGTCGGAAGAAGATCGCCAGCCCGACCGGAGGAAACCCATCCTCGGTGTATTCATCGAGGAGCGCCGGATCGCCGTCGACCATCCGCAGCGCCAGCGCGGTATCACCGATCGCGCAGGCCTCGCCAAAGGTCAACGTCGCGCCGCGGTTGAGAAAGAGCGACGCCAGCTCCCCATGACCGTTGTACGCCGCAAACAGGATGGGCGTGATGCCGTTCTGCCGCGCGCCGAGGAGCGAGCGATCGCCATCGAGCAGCGCCGCCACCGCGGCCACGTCGTTGGTTCGAATGGCTTCGAAGAGCTCGCTCTGCGACATTTGGTGGCTCTACTCCGTGAAGAAAAATTCTGGCGTCAACGGACGCGCCTGAACCCGGTGAATGACAGAACGTTGCGACGCATATTCTGCCATTCGGAGCACTGCACGGCGAGAATCTACGGTGAAACCTGTCGGGACGCGCGAAGGCGCGACCCACAATACAGCCCCCGGCTCGGCCGGGGGACCCTCCACCTATTGCAGAGTTTCGCAACATCTCGCACGAGCCCGGCGACAATTTGCCCCTTACGGGCACGAACCTTGATCTGAACGATGGCGATGGAGAAGCGGCTTTGCGAGGTCTGCGGTCATTCGCGCGCGGCGCATGTCGACGGCGTGCACTGCGCGCTGTGTCGCTGTGGCTCGGAGCGGCCGGCGGCGGTACAGCAGTCGCTGGCGTTTCGTAGTGCGCTCCCGGTCCGGGCTTTCGGAGTGGGACGAAAACGGTAGTCGCGGTGTAGGATTACTTCAGCAGCGATCGCCGTTGCCATCTTTATGAGCGAAAAGGTCACGAAAGCATCGAAGACGGTCAGCGTGTCCGAACGCAACCTCCAGAGCGCCGCTCTGCGCCTACTGCCGAAGCACAACAAGCTCGTGTCGCCGGAGGTTGACTACCTTCGCCGCGTCCTGGGCGAACGTGCCACCCAACAGCAGATCGACGAGAAGGTGCTGCAGGTTCGCAAGCTCCCCTGGTCGGAAATCGTCCACGATTGAACGACGCTGAACGCCCCACCGACGACCAGCCGGCGCCACGCCCGGAAGGCGCGTGCGATGCCTCGCCTCCTGCCGAGAAAGCACGGCCGGAAATCCGCGCCGCTTTCGAGCCGACCTGCTGCGGCTCGGGGTGCGCGGACTGTCCGTTCTGACTTGCAGTAACCTTCTCGGCGGTCGTACCGTCTTACCCATCATGAAGACTCTTCTCGCCACCGCCCTCACACTGCTCGCCATCTCCGCCTCCGCCCAGCCAGCCCGTGATCTGGTCGATGCCAATGCCGCCGCGCGGCAACATATGCGCGATCTCGAGCCCGCGCTGGCGATGATGCGCAGCGAGGCCGATGCCCTGGCCAAGATCAACGAGATCCAGCGTGCCCTGTCAGGCCCGCCGCTCTCGTCGATCGATCGCGCTTTCCACATCGTCGACGACTACACCGGAGGGATCGGAAAGCGCGTGGTCCTGCCGCACGATCAGCAGATCATCGTCATGCACGCCCAGCGGATGCTCCAGGATGCGCACACGCTCACGCCAACCGACTACGCAAAGTTTCGCGACGACTTTCACCACCAGATCCAGCTCCCGATGCAGTTCGCCGTCGCGCGCGATCTGCAGCAGCTCATGTCACTGACGAATCTCTACACACAGATCGCCAGCTCGCTCCGCGGCATCGAGACTGGCACGGTCAACGCGCTCAACGGAGCAGCCATCGATACCACGCGGCAGTAGGTGCGCTACGCGCGTTGTCTGCACTTCGTGCGTTGTCTGCACTTCGTGCGTTGTCTGCACTTCGTGCGTTGTCTGCACTTCGTGCGTTGTCTGCGCTGCGCGCGTTGTCTGCGCTGCGCGCGTTGTCTGCGCTGCGCGCGTTGTCTGCGCTGCGCGCGTTGTCGGTTGTCGGTTCCGCAGCGCTTTGGCGTTCGGCCTCTGACTGGGCCGGTCCTGACCACTGACAACGCGCGACGCGCAGACAACGCACAAGTGCAGACAACGCGCCGCGTCAGCGGCGCAGATCCATAGCCTGCGCGTACATCCCATGGAAGTGATGCACGCCGTTCTCGCGCGACGGTGAATAGCGGCCTCTATCGTACGTCGATGAACGAAGGCCGCGTTGGACGGCTTCGCAGATGCCGATGTCCTCGAGCTGAATCTCGTCGCTGAAGGCGATGGTCTCGTCGATGCGCTGACGGACGTCCGGCGCATCGGGATCGCGGAAGTACCACTCGAAGATCGTCAGCGTCCGTCCCGGCCCGAGGGGGACGATGAGGTTGGTCGAGAAGTTGTCGGGGTAGACGTTCAGCATCAGGTTGGGCCAGATCCAGAAGTACTCGATATTGTCGGCAGGATCGCTGACCCGGATACGGTCGGGACGTTTGAGCGGCGCGTGCTGGATCGAATAGTTGGTCCGCGTCTCAGTGCGATAGCTCGGATAGTCGAGCTCGCGAAAGAGGCCGGGATGAACGATGGGGATGTGGTACCCCTCGAGGTAGTTGTCGACGTAAACCTTCCAGTTGCAGTCGAGTGACCACTCCTTGCGCGCGGCCAGGCGATAGCCGGCGTAGTCGCGCGGGGCCAGGCGGCCGGCGAGGTCGCCAAGAAACTCGCCGAGGGGAGGCGCCGCGGTATCGAGGTTCACGAACACCAGCTCGTTCCAGATCTCCGCGCGAAAACGCGGCAGCGAGAAGTCGTTGCGATCGAAACACTCGATGCCGCTCATCTCCGGCGTCTGCAGGAGGCGGCCGTCGAGCCCATAGGTCCAGCCGTGATAGCCGCACTGCAGGACCGGGCGTTTGCCCTCCCCTTTCGCAACCGGTCCGGCGCGATGGCGGCAGACGTTCGACAGCGCGCGCAACTCGCCGTCACCGCCTCGGACGACGAGAAGCGGCTCGTCCGCGATGGTCGTGGTGAAGAACTGCCCGGCCTCGCGCACCTGATCGGCGCGACCGGCGAGCTGCCAGCTCCGCGCGAAGATGTTCCGATTCTCGCGCTCAAAAACGGAAGCATCGGCGTAATAAAAAGAGGGGATCGTTGACGCCTTCGGCAGATAGGGATCGAATTGGTAGCTCATCGCCATGAAGAATCTATCGCAGTCCGTCCAATCAACCGGAGGTGCCGTATGGTAAAGCGCTTTCTTCCTATCGCCGCACTCCTGATCGCCGGCTTTGGTACGACGACCCAGCGCGCTCACGTCGGAACGCCGCCGCCCTTTCCGAGCCACGTCGACGTGAAGCACGTCGTGATCGTCATCCTCGAGAACAAGAACGCCAGCAGCGCACAGGCTCAGCCGTTCATGAAGTCGTTGATGAACGAAGGGGCATATCTCGATCAGTACTTCGCGATCACACACCCCTCGCAGCCGAATTACATCGCCATGATCTCCGGGAGCACGGAGGGCGTGACTGATGACAGCGATGTCACTCTGAAGCGGCCACACATCGGCAGGTTCGTCACGTGGAAAACGTACGCCGAGGACTACCCCGAAGGCGAGTGCTATACGGACACGCGGCTCGCCAAGTACGTCCGAAAGCACAACCCGTTCATCAGCTTCGTCGATGTCGCGAAGCATGAGCCCTGCGGCAACATCGTTCCCTTCCCGCATTTTGCGGACGACTTGAGATCCGGACGGCTGCCGCAGCTCTCACTCATCATTCCTAATCTGGACCACGACGCGCACGACACGCCGATCCGAGTCGCTGACGATTGGCTCACGGCGCAGTTCGAGGGGCTGCTCAAAGAGAAGAGCCTCTGGAAAGAAACACTCTTTGTGGTGACCTTCGATGAAGATGCGAAGCTTTGGATCTTCGGCGGCGACGGGAACCGCGTCTACATAGCGTTGTGGGGCGATGCTGTCATGCCGCATACCGTCGTCAAGGATGTGTCGTATGACCACTACGACCTGCTGCGCACGATCGAGGTGATTTTCGGTGTCCAGCCGATGGTGGCGGGAGGCGACGGTGCCGCACATCCGATCGGCGGTATCTGGAAGTGAGCGTCAGACACCATCGCGGCGGCGCCGCTTCACCAGCAGGAACACCGGCAAGCTGAGGATGAGAACGCCGAGCGCAAAGAGCGAGTTGCGCGTATCGCTCCAGATCGCCCCGATGAGAAAGGCAACGGATGCCAGCAGCCCGAGCCCGGTGGTGAAGGGATGGCCGATGGCGCGGAACGGGCGCGGCGCATCGGGCACGCTCCTGCGCATGGCGAAAAGCGAGATGAACGACAGCGCATAGTTCGCCACGAAGAAGAACGCCAGGATGGCGATCACCTGCTCGAACTTGCCGGAGAGGACGAAGACCGCGGCCAGAAGGCTGCTGATGAGGAGGGCGATGTCGGGCGTCCCCCCCTTATTCACCTCGGCGGCGCCCCGCCAGAAGAGCCGGTCTCGGCTCATGGCGAACAGGACCCGCGGCGCCATCAGCACGTTCGAGTTCGCGGCACTGAGGAGCGAGACGATCATGACCAGGCGGAAGATCGGGTCGCCGTAGGCGCCGAAGAGATGTCGCGCCACCACACCGGCGGCCATCTTCTGCCCGGCGATGCTGCCGAGCGGCACGACGCGCAGGAAGGCCACGTTCATGAGGAGGTAAATCGCCATCACGGCGAAGACGCCGCCGAACATTGCCCGCGGAATGGTGCGTCCCGAATCCTTCACCTCTTCTGAAAAATAGATCACGGCCGACCAACCGTCGTAGGCGTAGATGACGGCCTGCAGCGCCAGAATGAAGGCGATGACGAGCGACCCTTCGTGCTCGGCTTCGATCGAGGCCGCCGCGGGGTGGCGCACGCCGAGGTAGAAGCAGGCGCCGATGAGGAAGAGGAAGGCCAGCGCTTTCAGAAGGCTGGTGGCGTCCTGCGTCCAGCCACCCCAGCGCACGCCCAGCCACTGGATGATGGTGAGGACAGCGATGACGGTGAGCGCGATCGGCTCGATGCCGCGCAACTTCGGGAAAAGGACGAGCGTGTACTCGCCGACGACGATGGAGACCGCCGCCGTCGTGCCGCAGGTCGAGATCCAGTCGTTCCAGCCGACGAGAAGGCCGGCATAGTCCCCGAGGGCGCGGCGGACGAAGACGTATTGCCCGCCGGACTCCGGCACGAGAGTCCCCAGCTCGGCCAGCGCGTTCGCACCGAGGAGCGCGTACAGAGCGCCGACGATCCAGACGGCGAGGAACGGCCAGAAGGTGGGAAGTTGCGCGGCGATGTCGCCGGGTGTCCGGACGATCCCGGCACCGATCATGTTCCCCACCGTCACGGCAAGGCCGAACGTCACGCCGAGGACGGTGAGAAGCTTCGCGCGCGGTGGCAAGGCTGGGGAAGTGTAACTCGCGGTAGCGGGGTTGCGCGGTTGCGGGGTCTCGCGGTGGGTTGCTCGGTTGCTGGGTTACTGGGTTGCTGGGTGTTTGGGCTGCCGGGTTGCCTTTGGCGGCTTGGCGGGCGAGTTACCGGACCTCGGCGTTGCGGGTAGCCAAGTCAACGACAGTCTGTCGACTTGGCTACCCTGCAACCTTGCAACTCAGCAACCCAGTAACCCGCCGCGAGACCCCGCAACCGCGAAACCTCGCAACCGCTCCTACTCCCCTTCCTTCACCGACACCGGCCCGTTGTGGGTCGACAGCGAGATCATCTGCGCGCCGGAGCCCAGCTCCAGGCGGCGCGGCCAGCGGGGGCCGAAGTCTTCACTATCATCGCTGGTGGCGTAGGCCTTCTTCGCGGCGCTGCAGGCGGGGCCGCGGCAGCTAACAGGCGAACCGCCATCGGTCTCGACGACCACGCCGGAACGGTAGTTGGAGGGGACCTTGAGCGAGAGCGGGCCGTTCTCCGTCGATGCGTCGAGATTGCCCGCGATCCACGCCGAGCCGCTCAGCTTCACCGAGATCGGCCCATTCGTCGCGCGCAGCTTCACGTTGCCGGTGTTCCCCGCGAAGGAGATCGGACCGTTCTGCGTATTGATGTCGAGCGTCCCCGAGGACGCTTTGACGGCGATCGGACCGTTGAGGGCATGCGCGGTCACCGAGCCGTCGACCCCATCGACCGAGATCGGGCCGTTGGTGGCAGTGAGGTCGAGCGTGGCGTTCCGAGGGGCGAAGACGATGAAGTAGACGATCGAGCGCCTGTCGCCGTCGAATCCCTCGGCGCTGACCTCGTTGCCGCTGACGTTGACATGGAGGTCATTGGCGTTCCCGAGGGCGGAGGCCTTGCAGGCCTTGACGCCGTACGTCGATGAGCTCGTTCCGATGACGCGGATGGATCCGTTCCGATCGCTCCGCACCTTCAGCGAGCGAAGGCTGCTCACCGGCACGTTCTCCTCGATGACCGGGACGGTGCGGTCGTTGTAACGGACATGAACAGCGCTGCAGTCGCGCACATCCTCCCAGTCATCGATCGATACGGAGAGGTTGTGGTCGTGGTCCGAGTAACTGCTGCTGTGTGAGCTGGAGCGCGAGAGAACGACAACCGGAATGGCAAGGGCAATGAGGGCAGATACGAGGGCGAGTCGTCGCATGGTGTTCCTCCGTTTCAAGTGTTGGACGACGGGATTGGGGAGAAGTTAGGTGGTGCAGTGCGGTGGCGAGGTTTCGGGGTCTCGCGGTTTCGGGGTTGCTGGGGCTGCGGGGTTGCTGGGGTTGCTGAGTTGCTGGGTTTCTAGGTTGAAGAATAGGCTTGAGCTGGTGAAGGACTGGCTGGACCACTTTTTCAGGGCCCCTGACAAGCAACTGCGAAACAACAAGGAGAAACACCATGTCCGCGAAGAAGAAGCCGGCCAAAGTCGCAGCGAAACCCAAAACGAAGGTCAAGGCCAAGCCGAAGGTGAACCAGGCGGCCAGGAAGGACGTGCCGCAGTTCTTCAGGCTCAGCGTCGAGGTGGGCAATCTCGATGCGGCGATTCCGTTCTACGCGAAGCTTCTCGATGTGCAGGGGCGCATGCAGCGCGGCGCTCGCTGCTACTTCGAGTGCGGCCCGGTGACGCTTTCCGTGCTCGACGTCTCGTCCGTGGGCCGGCCACATACGGCGGCCAAGGCCCTCTACTTCACCGTAAAGAACCTGGATGCCGCCTTCGCGCGCGCCAAAGCGCTGGGCTGCCTCTCGCAGGAGTCGGTCCACGATGCGCCGGGCGGCGGGATCGTCGTCCGCCCGTGGGGCGAACGGTCATTCTACGCCGAGGATCCCTGGAACAACCCGCTTTGCTTCGTCGAGGAGGGAACTGTGTATACGGGGTGATGTTCGCGGTCGCGCGGTCGCGCGGTTACGGCGGGGTCGCGTGGTCACCGGTCGCTGAGTTGCTGGGTTGCTGGGTTGCAAGGTGGAGTCATCGTCAGTAACCCAGAAACTTAGCAACTCAGAAACCCAGCGACCGCGAAACCCCGCTACCCCGCACCCCCGCTACTGCGTGATCACCAGCTCCACTCTCCGATTCTGCTGCCTTCCGGCGGCGGTCTTGTTCGTCACGATCGGCGCGTCCTCGCCTTTGCCGCTGGCGGTGATGTGGTCCGCCGGGATTCCGGCGGCGACGAGGAAATCGCGCACGGTGTTGGCCCGATTCTCCGACAGTGACTGATTCTTTGCGGCGCCGCCGACATTGTCCGTATGGCCCTCGACGGCGATCTTGAGCGATGGGTCAGTCTGCAGTTGCTTGGCGATCCTGGTCAGCGTCGACTTTGCGCCCGGTTTGAGCGAGGTCTTACCCGTATCGAAAAGTATCCCGCCGTTGAGGGTGACGATGAGCCCCCGTTGCTCGCTACGCGTCGCCGCGATGCGGGCCAGCTCGTTCTGGATGCGCAGCCGCCGCGTCTCGGCGTCACGCACGGCAAGCTCATGGCGCGTCTCTTCGAGCTGGGCCTGCGCCTGCTGCGCGGCTGCCTGAGCCTGCTGCGCCGCGGCCTGGGCTTGCTGTGCCGCGGCCTGGGATTGCGCTGCCTGCGCATTGGCCTGCTGCGCCGCGGCCTGGGATTGCGCCGCCTGCGCATTGGCCTGCTGCGCCTCTGCCTGCGCAGCCAGTGCCTGCTGCGCGGCTTGCTCGGCCTGTTGCCGGAGCGCCGCGGCCTCGGCGTCCGCCTGCTGCCGGCGCGCGCGCGCGGCGACCACCGCTTCCTGCTCCTGCCTGTCGCGCTGCCCACGTGCAACCGCGTCGCTCTCGAGCGACTGCCGCAGTGAGTCGAGTTGCTGCTGCCGGGCCAGAATGTCGGCTTGCCGTTGCGCGAGAACCTCCGGGCTGAGGTTGCCGGCGGTTTGCGCGGCCGTCAGATCGTCGTGGAGCCGCGTGATCTCGGCTTGCATGGCCCGGGCGTTGGCGCGCTCACGATCCTGAATCGATCGCAGGGCGAGCTCCTGATCCTCGATCTGCAGACGCATGGTCTCGACGTCGGAAGGAGAGCCCGTTGCGATCACCGACTCGTATCTGCTGAATGACTGGTCGAGTTGCCGCTCGGCCTCGATGCGCGCCTGACGATCGGCTTCCACGCGGGCCTCCGCGGCCCGGCGGTTCTCATCGATCTGCTGGTGCAACCGTTCCACCTCGGCCGCCTGCGCCTGCCGGTTGGCTTGTTCGGCGGCGAGCTGCTGCTGCAGCGCGGCGGTTCGACGCTCCGCTTCCTCACGCTGCTCACGCTCGGCCGCTGCCTGCCGCTCGCTGGCCGCCTGGGCCAGGCGGGTTCGATCGAGCTGGACCACCGGCAATGCCTTGTTCGACTCCGCCAGACGCGCCAGGTAAAAAGCGCGGCGGCCGATCATCTCGGCGCGATAGGCCAGATCGTCGCCGGCGCTGCTTTGCGACGTGGCGCGGGAAACCCGTTTCGCGCTGTCGATGTACTGGTCTGCGAACGCCAGATCGTTGTCGCGGACGTTCTCGATCGCTCCGGCGCTCTTGGCCCGGTCGACCGCGTTCTGGGCCGCGGCGATGTGCTCCTGAGTCGTCACTCCCCGGTCGATGACAATGCTCGGCGACTCGTCCGGTAGCACCGTGACACTGGATGTACCGCCGAACCGCTGGATATCGACCTGCAAACCGCGGATGGCTCTATTCGTACTGAGCCATAGCGCCTTCGCCGTCGCCGCTTCGGCCGCGGCCGTGGCCTCGATAGCGCGCATCTCTGCCTCGCCGCGCACCGACTCCTTGTTCGAGCTCCAGTTCTCCTGAGCGAACCGCGCCCGATAGGCCGCATCGTCGTAAAGGCTCTTTGCGAAACTGGGAGCCCCTACCGCCTCCGCGGCCGCAAGCGCCTGTTGCGCCCTGGTCAGATCATTCGTCTGCGCCGCAACGGATGCGGCGACGAGGATGCCGAGGAGTGCCGTTTTGAAGACGTGCATCGTCCCTCCATTTTATTGCCGGAGGAGAGAGTGCAAGAGTGATGCGCGGGCGGTTGTCAGCCGCCGAGGTAGGCCTTCTTGATCCTGTCGCTCTTCAGCAGCGCCTTCGTATCGTCCGTCAGCACGATGCGGCCGGTCTCCATGACGTAGCCGCGGTTGGCGGTGACGAGGGCCATATGCGCGTTCTGCTCGACCAGGAGGATGGTCGTTCCCTCGGCGTTGATCTCCTTGATGACGCGGAAGATCGCCTGCACCATCTGCGGCGCCAGGCCTAGGGACGGCTCGTCGAGCAGCAGCACCTCCGGCTTCGACATCAGCGCCCGGGAGATGGCCAGCATCTGCTGCTCGCCGCCGGAGAGCGTTCCGGCACTCTGCTTGATCCGCTCCTGCAATACCGGGAAGAGGGTGAAGATCCGGTCGTACTCCGACTGCTGGATCTTGTCTTTGCGGAGGTAGGCGCCAAGCTCCAGGTTGTCGTTGACCGTGAGGTTGGCGAAGATGCCGCGCCCCTCGGGGACGTGGGAGACGCCCATGGCGGTGATGACGTGCGGCTTCGTGCCGGTGATTACTCGGCCTTTGTACGTGACCTCGCCCGTCTTCGGCTTGAGTAGGCCTGAGATCGTCCGGAGGGTGGTGGTCTTGCCGGCGCCGTTGGCGCCGATCAGCGTAACGATCTCCCCTTTGTTCACGTCGAGATCGATCCCGCGCAACGCCCGGATGGCGCCGTACGCCACCTCGAGATTGCTGACGCTGAGAAGCGCGCTCATACGCCGGCCGCCTCCGCCGGCTCGCCGAGGTAGGCTTCGATTACGACCGGGTTGGCGCGAACCTCGGAGGGCGTGCCCTGAGCGATCGTCTTGCCGAAACTGAGGACGATGATCCGTTCGCAGATCCCCATCACCAGCTCCATGTTGTGCTCGATGACCAGGATGGCGATGTCAAAGCGGTCGCGGATGTCGTGGATGGTCTGCATCAGGTCGCGCGTCTCGCGATCGTTGAGCCCCGCCGCCGGCTCGTCGAGCAGCAGCAGCTTCGGCCGCACCGCCAGGGCCCGTGCGATCTCGAGACGGCGCTGGTCGCCGTACGGGAGATTCTTGGCGTTATAGGAGGCACGCTCTTCCAGACCGAAGATCCGCAGGAGCTCGAGGGCTTCGCGCTCGGCGATCTCCTCGGCCTCCAGAAACCGGCCGGTCTTCAGGACCGCGGATACGGACGGGTACGAGTAGTGGGTGTGGCCACCGATCTTCACGTTGTCGAGCACCGACAGCTCTTTGAAGAGGCGGATGTTCTGGAACGTACGGGACACGCCGAGGGCCGTGATCTGGTAGGGCTTGAACTCGTGCGTGGAGACGCCGCCGACGAAAATCTGTCCCTCGGTCGGTTTGTAGACGCCGGTCAGCATGTTGAAGACCGTGGTCTTGCCGGCGCCGTTCGGGCCGATCAGGCCGACCAGCTCGTGAGGCCGGATGGACAGGTTGAAATTCGACACGGCCGTCAACCCGCCGAAGCGGATGGTCACGTCGCGCGCGTCGAGCAGTGTGTTTCCGTTAGCCATCACTGATTTGGAGGAACGGCGCCGTTCTTGATGGTCTCGTCGCCGTTGAATTCCTGAGGTTTGACTTTGCGGCGGCCAAAGATCTGCCAAATCTCGCGCCGGCCGAGCAGTCCCTGAGGCCGCGTCAGCATCAGGACGATGAGCATGATCGAATAGATGACCATCCGCGGATCGCGGCCGCCGGGCATGTAGTCCTTCACCGACCGCAGTCCCTCGGGGAGGAACGTGAGGATGACCGCCGCAACGACCGAGCCGCTGATCGAGCCCAGCCCGCCGAGAACAACCATGGCCACGACCTCGAACGACTTCACGAACATGAACATCTGCGGATTGAGGTACATCATGTAGTGCGCGTACAGCCCGCCCGCCACACCGGCGAAGAACGAGCCGATGACGAATGCCTTGACCTTGTAGTGCGTCGTGTCCACGCCCATGGCTTCGGCGGCGATCTGATCTTCGCGGACGGCCAGGAAGGCCCGGCCCGTGGACGATTGCACCAGCCGCCACGAGATGACGATGGTCAGCCCGCAAACGAGGAAGACCCAGAAGAAGTTGCTCCAGTGCGGAATGCCGCTGAAGCCGCGCGCGGCGCCGATCTTGTCGATGTTGAGAATGAAGACGCGGATGATCTCTCCGAAACCGAGCGTGACGATGGCCAGGTAGTCGCCGCGCAGCCGCAGCGACGGCAGCCCGACGAGGTATCCGGCAAACGCTGCCAGCAGACCGCCGCATAAGACAGCGATGATGAGGAAGACGTTCTGCATCAGCCACTGCTGCGTCCCGGCCGGCATCGCATCCAGCCGCGGAGCGAAGTGGTAGTAGGTCAGATACGCGGAAAAGTACGCGCCGATGGCCATGAAGCCGGCATGGCCCAGCGAGAACTGCCCGGCGTGGCCGTTGATGATGTTCAACGACACGGCCATGATGATGTTGATCCCCATGATCACCAGTATCCGGTTGTAGTAGGCGATGCCGGCGATGGGGATCGCCTCCAGGCCGTACGACAGCCCGATCAGGACCACGACGAAAAGGCCGAGCAGGAGAAGGTCGCGGAGCCACCAGGGGAGCTTCGTCACGCGTTGCCCCTCGGACACGTGAAGGATGAAGGATGAAGGATGAAGGATGAAACCAGAAACCAGAAACCAGAAACCAGAGGGGACGAGGCTGAAGACGTACAGAAGCGCTCGCGCGTCATCACTTCTGCCTTCATCCTTCTGCCTTCATCCTTCTTCATCACACCTTCTCCGCCTGATACTTCCCGAAGAGGCCGGACGGCCGGAAGAGCAGGATGGCGATGAGGATGATGAAGGCGATGGCATCGCGGTAGTTCGAGAACTGGCTGCCGCCGACGAATGACTCGATGATGCCGATGATCAGGCCTCCGACGACCGCGCCGGGCACGTTACCGATACCGCCCAGAACCGCGGCGATGAAGGCCTTGAGACCGGGCATGATCCCCATCAGCGGATCGATCTTCGGATAGGACAGGCCGTAGAGGATGCCGGCCACGGCGGCCAGCACGGAGCCGATGATGAAGGTCATCGAGATGATGCGATCGGTCGGGATCCCCATCAGCGAGGCCGTCTCGAAATTGTAGGAGACGGCGCGCATGGCCCGGCCGAACTTCGTACCGTAGATGATGTACTGCAGCATCCCCATGAAGATCACGGCCACGACCAGGACGATGATCTGGTAGTTGGTCGTGGTCACGCCGCCGAAGGTAATGAGGTGCTTCTCGACGAGCGTCGGGAAGAATTTCGGATCGGCTCCGAAGACGAACTGGCCGCCGTATTCGAGCAGAAACGAGACGCCGATGGCCGTGATCAGCGAGGCGATGCGGGGCGCCGCGCGCAGCGGCCGGTAGGCGATCCGCTCGTTGAGAAAGCCGAAGAGACCGCAGACCACCATGGCCAGCAGCATGACCAGCGCGGCGTAGCCCCAGCCGAGCGGGCCGCCGTGCGTCTGGAGGTGACGCGCGGCATAGCCGCCGGCGTAGAAACCGACGAAGGAGCCGAGCATGAACACGTCGCCGTGCGCGAAGTTGATCAGCTTCAGGATGCCGTACACCATCGTGTAGCCGAGGGCGATCAGCGCGTAAATCGCGCCGACGGCAATCCCGTTCAGCAGATTCTGGAGGATCTCCTGCATGTTTTGTTGATTCTCGGGTGTCGGGTGTCGGCTGTCGGAGACACTGTAGCCGAACATCCCAGGCCCTGAGACCGGACTCCTGTATCCGATACAAAAAAAGGTCCGGCGCACGCTAACCGCCGGACCGTTTCCTGTAAAGACAAATTCGTGTGTCAGAGTCGTCGCGGGTCGGGTCGGCTGTCGGAGAGGGCGGCCGGAAACTCCGACCCCCAACCCCCGACTCCCGACCCCCGCTTTGCTACTTCCCGCCTGTCGTCGTGGCAGGCGCGTTATTCATCTCCACGTTGCCGCCCTTGGCAGGATCGATGGTCGCTTTGAGCGTGAGCTGCCCGTTTTTGATCTCCTCGATTACCAACGCCTTACCCATGGCGTTGCGATCCGGTCCGATGTTGATGGTGCCGGTGACGCCCACGAGCCCTTTGGTCTGGGCGATGGCGTCGCGGAGCGACGGGCCGTCGAGCTTGGGAGCCCGCTTGATGGCATCGGCGAGCGTCTTCATGGCGTCGTACCCGAGGGCAGCAAGAGAATCCGGGGTCTGGCCGAAGCGGTCCTTGTACTTCTGCACGAAGTTGCTGACGATCGGCTTGGAGTCGCCGTAGAAGTAGTGGTTCGTGTAGAAGGAGCCCTCCAGAGCTTTGCCGCCGATTTCGATGAGCTTCGGCGATTCCCAGCCGTCGCCGCCGAGAAGCGGAACGGTAATGCCGAGGTCGTGCGCCTGGATGGCGATCTGGCCGATATCGGTGTAGTAGCCGGGAACATAGAGCAGCGACGGGTTGGTGGCCTTGATGGCGGTGAGCTGTGACTTGAAGTCGCTGTCGCCGTTGGCGTAGCTCTGGGTTCCGGAGATCTTGCCGCCGAGGGAGGTGAACTTGGCCGTGAAGACCGTGGCCAGACCCCGCGAATAGTCGCTCTTGACGTCGGTGATGATGGCCACGCTCTTCGGCTTACTGTTGGTGGTGCACCACTGGTCGGCGAAGACGGCCTGATACCCGCCCTGGTAGTCGTCGGTGAAGCAGATGCGGAAGATGAAGTCGCCCATCTGGGTGACCCGTGGATTGGTCGACGACGGCGTGATCATCGGCACCTTGTTCGATTGGCAGATCGGAGCGGCCGCGATCGAGGCGGATGACGCTACCTCGCCGAGGACGGCCACGACGTTATCCTGCGAGATCAGCTTGGTGACGACGTTGGCCGCCTCTTCCGGCTTGGACTGATCGTCCTGGCTGTCGATCTTGATCTTGCGGCCGTTGATGCCGCCGGCGGCGTTGATTTCGTCGGCCGCCATGATGATGCCGTTGTGGGTCGACAGGCCGAAGGTGGCCTGCGGCCCGGTCATCGAACCGTACTCGCCGATGAGAATGTCCGAAGCTGCCGCGCCCGAGCTGGAGGTTCCGGGGCCTTCCTTCGGCGGACAACCGAACAGCCCGAATGACAACACCGCGAGCGAGATGACAATGATTGCGTTCTTTCGCATAGCTCTCCTCTTCAAAGAGTTGCGGATTGTATACGACCGGAGCGCTGGCGTCCTCGCCGGCTGGCTCGGCGGCGTCCCGCCGCCGAGGGTTACCAGCTAATGTTAGGAGTCTTGCCGGGTCGGCGGCGGGACGCCACCGAGCCAGCCGCCGAGACGGCAGCGCTCCGTCGTCACTACTTCGACGGTTTCGTCGGTTCGCTCGGATCCGTCGTTGCCGGCGGCTGGTCCTGCTTGGGCTTGCCCTTCCGCGTGCGGCCGAGGGCGCGGCGCATGTCTTCGACCGCCGGAGCGAGATCGGCAGTCTCCGGATGTCTGGCCAGAACCTTGGCGATGGCGTAGGTGGTGAGCGCCTCCCTCCCTGCCTTGTTCCTTGCCGCGAGAGTGCTGTGACGGATGAACTGCGCCAGTGCTTCCAGCTCATCGGCCACCGGATCGAAGGCATTGGCATATCTGATCAGATCGCGGGTCTCGTCCGGGCCCAACGCCCCTTCGCGGACGAGGGGTGCGCTGTTCGTCACGGACACGGCCGACAGCTCCACAAACTCCGGCGGCACCGAGGCGGCGTTGCTCAGACGGCTGCCTTCGCGGGTGGAGGACGGGATGACGAGTTTCGGAACCTGCTGCCGCATGGCGCGCGTCTGCGCGACCATCGCCTGCGCAGCCTCGGTGTAGGAAGCCGGCGCTGTTGTCGCCGGTACATCGTTCTCAGTGGACAAGGTCTTTCTCCTGCACTTCCCAAACTGCGGTGGACGAGAGCGCGGTTGCGCCGCGAGGAGGAGCACGGCATCGGCAACGTCGTCTCGCCGCTGTGGGCGTGGGAACGAACTTCCGGCGACGAATGAATGGATCGCTCTCGATAGACCCATTCACAAGCCCCGGAGCGGCGATGACCTGGCGCGAATCAGCGACCTCCCCGGAGAGCTCGAGCAGGACCGCGGGCATCAGCTTCCGAACAGCACGCAAACAGACCTTTTCCCTGCGCAAAGCTCTTCGGGCGTCGGGATGAGTGTCTGCGTTCCTCACGGTGTGATCTTCCTCAGCTATCGTTTAGACGAATCAGCCTGCAGGAAGGTCACAGCCCCGAAGTTTGCGACCAGAATCGCTACGTTCGGGGATAGAGCCGCGACGTTCGTGATCGAATTCGCGAATGTCGCGATCAAAATCATGCATTTCGCGACTTACATCGCCTGTTTCGCAACTTGAATCGCGAGTTTCATGACTTGAACCGCGAATTTTGCGACTTAAATCATAGATTTAGCGACATGAATCATCATTTTCACGAGTGAAATCACGAATTTCACGACTCAAATCGCCAATTTCATAACTTGAACCGCGAACTTCGCGATCGAAGCCGCCAACTTCACAAGTTTCGCCGAGCTGGTAGGGACAACGAACCCCACCGATGTCCAAAATTTGAACATTCGTACTGACGGTGACCGGGTTGATGTCCAGAAGTCAGACAACGATCCTGTCGGCGACAGCATCAGGCAGGAGCGCGCAGCCACGTCACCGCAGATCTTCCGCGATCGCGACGAACTGCTCCAGAGCCGCCTGCAGATCGTCGACAATCTCCTGCGCGATAACCTCGGGGGCCGGACGGTTGACGCTCTCCTCAAGGCTGTCGTCCTTCAGCCAGAAGATGTCCAGGTTGACCTTGTCGCGTTTGATCAACTCGCAGGGCAGAGAGCCGAGACCGCTGGGACATATGGGGACGGAAGGCGCGGGAAGAGCGCCGGAAGAAGAAAACGACGAAGCCCGCCAGCACGAAACGAGCGAAGCGACCAGCGTGACGACTGGCCGTAGGATCGCAGCGGACTGAAGGATCTATCCCTACGACGGCGGTATCATGAATTCGGAGGTTCCGATGGCAACCACGCGCAACGCTGAAACGAGGCCGAAAACGATCAGGACCATTCAAACCGTTCGCTTCGGCAAGAGCAAAGTCGACATCAAGCTCGCGCGGAAGACCCTTCGGGAAATGATGAAGGAGCGCGAGCAGAAAGAGCGCGCTACCGCCAGCAAGTGACGGAAACGCCTGCGCCGGAAGTCGGCGTTTTCATCATCAGTGCCTTCGAGTCCCGATCGACGATCAACTCAGGAGACGGAAGGCCCGTGTTATTCTCGACGCATGAAATGGCGTGAGATTCTTCCGTCAGCACTGAAGCCGGATAACGTCGATCCGAAGGTCGCACATGAGACGCTGCTACAGATCATCGCCGAGCGGAAGGCGCGTGAAGAGCGCCGGAAAGCGAATTCGGTGAAATCCGGCAACACCAGACGAGCGAAACGATAGCGTGAGCGACCGGCCGTACGATCGCTGCGTGTTCGTAAACTGTCCCTTCGATCGAGCCTACCGGCCCATGCTGCGGGCGATCATGTTCGCGGTTCACGACTGCGGCTTCTATGTCCGATTAGCGCTGGAAGTCCAGGACTCGAGCGACCTCCGGTTTCAAAAGATCGTGCGGATCATCCGCGGTTCACAGTACGCGATCCATGACATCTCAAGGGTTCAACTCGACCAGGCTACGCGTCTCCCACGTTTCAATATGCCTCTCGAGCTCGGGTTGTTCCTGGGCGCGAAGGAGTTCGGCGATCCGGAGCAGCAGTCAAAGCGTTCACTCGTTCTCGATCGGATGCCGTATCGGTACCAGAAGTTCTGCTCAGACCTCGCCGGGCAGGACATCGAAGCGCATCACAATCGTCCGCCACGAGCTATCGAGCTTGTGCGCAATTGGCTTAGCGGACCGGCTTCGGAACGCGGAAGCCGCATTCCGAGCGGCTCTGTCATCGCGGAGCGGTACCTCCATTTCGTCGCCGACCTGCCACTTTGGTGCGAGCGGCAAAAGCTCGTTATTTCGCAGCTTACGTACGGCGACGACGATCTGCTGATCAGCGACTGGCTGAAAACGTATCCGGTCGCCTGACCTACAGATGCACCCACACGCTCTTCGTCTGCGTGTACTTCTCCAGCGCATCGCGGCCCTGATCCCGGCCAAATCCCGATTCTTTGAAGCCGCCGAAGGGCAACGCGGGGTCGTAGAGGTTGTAGCTGTTGATCCAGACAGTGCCAGCCTTGATCGACCGGGCGATGCGGTGGGCTTTGGAGATGTCGCGGGTCCAGACGGCGGCGGCGAGACCGTAGACGGTGGCGTTGCCTTTGGCGATGGCGTCGTCGGCATCCTTGAATCGGATCGTGGCCAGGACCGGGCCGAAGATCTCTTCGCGGGCGATGCGGTGATCGACTTCGACGTTGTCGAAGATGGTCGGCTTGACGAAGTAGCCTTTGCCCGTTCCGATGTCGGTGCGTTCGCCGCCGGCGACGAGCTTGGCGCCGTCGCTCTTGCCGGCTTCGATGTATGACAGGACGGTTTCCATCTGTTCCTTGGAGACGAGCGCGCCGAGGCGCGTCTTGGGGTGGAGGGGATCGGCGGCCACCATCTTGTTGGCGCGCTCGGTGACCTTGGCCATCAACTCGTCGTGCGCCGATTCTTCGACCAGGAGACGCGAGCCAGCGGCGCAGACTTCGCCCTTGCCGTAGAAGATGGCGTTCAGCGCGCCGCGGGCGGCGGCTTCGAGATCGGCGTCGGCGAAGACGATGTTCGGCGACTTGCCGCCGAGCTCCAGGGACACTTTCTTCAGCGTCTTCGCCGCGCGCGCCATCAGTCCCCTTCCCACCTCGGCGGATCCGGTGAAGGCGATGGCATCGACGCCGGGATGGTCAACGAGGGCGTTGCCGACGACGGAGCCTCGGCCGGGGATGACGTTGAGCACGCCGGCCGGCAGGCCGCACTCTTTGGCGTACTCCGCGAACTTCAGCAGCGAGAGCGATGTATTGGACGCCGGCTTGATGACGACGGTGTTGCCGCAGGCCAGGGCGGGAGCGATCTTCCAGACCGCCAGCATCAGCGGGAAGTTCCAGGGCGTGATGGCGCCGACGACACCGACCGGCTCGCGCAGGGTGTAGGTGAAGGCGTTGTCGGCGATGGGGATCGTTTCGCCAGTGACCTTGCCGCTCCAGCCGGCGAAGTAATAGAGGCACTCCGCGGCCGCGGGCGTATCGACGAACTGCGATTCGAAGATGGGCTTGCCGTTGTCGATGGTCTCGATGCGGCCGATGTCGGCCGCGCGGGCACTGAGCATGTCGGCGATGCGCCAGAGGACCTTGGCGCGATCGCGCGGCTTCATCTTCTGCCACTCGCTGCCCGGCTCCATCTGCGCGCGCGCGGCGCGCACGGCGGCATCGACGTCGTCCGGCCCGGCCGAGGCGATGTCGGTGATCTTCTCCTCGGTGGCGGGATTGGTCGTGGCGAAGGTCTCGCCCGAACGGGCGTCGACGAATTCGCCGTTGATGAAGAGCTTGTTCTGGATGTCTGACATGAGTGGATGCTAGCAAACAAAACCGCCACCGAGCCGGTGGCGGTACAGCCGTCGAGCCGACGGCGCTACGAGGACCACCGCGTTATGCCGTCACCGCTTCCTCCACGTACGGAGTGATGTCGAAATTGCGGACGTACATCTCGTGGATCCGTTCCATCTCCGCGTCGGTGAGCGGCGGGTGCTCGGAGGCGGCGGCGAACTCGCGGATCTGTTCTTCGTCGTAGATGTTCGGCAGCGCGGAGAGGATGGACTTGTGGGCGTAGAGCCAGAGGAGCGCGAGCTGGCCGAGAGTCACGCCGCGCTCCTTCCGGAGCGCCTCCAGACGGTCGACTTTCTGCAGGCCCTCGACCATCCAGGAGCGCGGACGGTGCGAGCGGTGATCGGTCTCATCGAACTTCGTGTCGAGCGTGTACTTCCCTTCGAGCATGCCCGAGGAGTGCGTCACGCGGATCAGGAACTGCGGATCGGGATTCGCCTTCCATGCGCGGAAGGACGGATCGAAGGCGGATGACGGGGTGCAGACTTTCTTCCCCAGCTCTCCTCTCATCGACTCGGGCACGCCCGCGTACGACGGCCCCTTCGCCGCGGCCAGGATGAACTCGCGGCCGGGGTCCTGCTCGAGGACGTTGTAGATCATCTGCGTGACCGGAGCATGGCGCACGGCGTTGGCGTAGATCCCCTCGTCACGCCAGCCGATAGCGGGACCGAGCGAGGGGCCGTAGGAGAGGATCTTCCCTTCACTCTTCAACGACTCCAGCGTCTCCCAATGCTCGTCTTCCATCAGCGTGACCACGCGCGGGTTGTGGGGCTGGTAGATGGCGACGTGATCGACGCCGAGGCGCTGGAGGGATTGCTCGATGGCGAAGCGGACGAACTTCGGCGACATGTCCTGCGGCAGCTCGCGCTGGCCACGCGGACGTTCGGGGTTGTTGTAGAAGTCGTAGCCGAATTTCGTGCCGACGATGACCTCGGGGTGCTCTGCCAGGAGCGGCTTGAGCATTGTCTCGCCGCGGCCGTTGCCATACGCGTCGGCGGTGTCGATGTAGTTGATCCCGGCATCGAGAGCGATGGCGATCAGTCGCCGCCCTTCGTCATCCGTGTAGTTGCCCCACCAGCCGGTGGTGAGAGTCCAGGTGCCGAAGCCGAGCTCCGAGAGCTGGAGGTTGGTGCCGTGGAGGTTTCTATATCGCATGGTTGCTTGGTTCCTGGGTTGCTCGGTTGCTGCGTCGGCGTGCTGGGTTGCAATCTAGCAACCCAGCAACTCAGCAACTATTTCCCCTTGAACGCGGGCTTCCGCTTCTGGTTGTAGGCGCTGAGCCCTTCCTTGGCGTCCTCGCTCTGGAAAAGCTGCTGCTGCAGCTCGCGCTCGATGGCCAGGGCGGACTCGAACGGAATCTCCCAGCCGCTCTGCACGGAGCGCTTGATCCGGCCGACGGCGCGCGATGCTTTGTTCGGCGGGCAGAAGCTCTGCGCGTACTCCATGACCCGGTCCCACCACTTCTTGCCATCTTGCTCGGCGGGCCAAAGGTAGTTGATCACGCCGAGGCGCAGCGCTTCCTCGAAGTCGAAAAGACCGCCCTCGACCATGAGCTCGATCGACTTCGTCTTCCCGACGAGGCGCGACAGGCGCTGCGTGCCGCCCGTGCCCGGGAGGACGCCGAGGGTCACTTCCGGCAGGCCGACCTTACCCGCGCCCTGCAGGGCGATGCGGATGTCGGCGGCCATGGCGATCTCCAGCCCGCCGCCGACGGTGTGCCCGTTCAGCGCGGCGATGACCAGTTTCGGCGTCTGCTCGAGACGGTTCAGCGTCTCGTTGGCATGGAGGCAGAAGTAGTACTTGAACTGCGGCGTGACCTCCGAGAGCATCTTGATGTTCGCGCCGGCGGAAAAGAACTTGTCGCCGGAGCCGCGGAGCACGATGACGTAGACGTCGTCGTCCATACGCGCTTCGAGGATGCACGTATCGAGCTCCTTGTTCATTTCGTAGGTATAGGTGTTGGCGGGGGGATCGTTCAGCTCGACGATGGCCACCCCTTTCTCCACCCGGTAATCGATCAGATTTCCAGCCATGTTGTCTCCTGTTCGGTAAATGCGGCGCGCATTGTATGTCGGGGGGTGGGGAGTGGGGGGTGGGGAGTGGGAGATCGGGGGTCGGAGCGCACGGGTTGTCGGTTGTCGGGTGTAGGTTGTCGGTTGTGGGGTGGGGGGGGTGGGTGGTGGGGTGGGGGGGGTGGGGGTGGGGGGGGGGGGGGTGGGGGGGGGGGGGGGGGGGGGGGGGGGGGGCGG
>Ga0307470_10000042_pt1 | contig 91324 bp, 94 predicted proteins | sample atmos_gasesAM3C__FD_204565 | JGI IMG/M metagenome (GOLD analysis project Ga0307470, IMG submission 204565) | Hardwood forest soil microbial communities from Morgan-Monroe State Forest, Indiana, United States - atmos_gasesAM3C_05 | ecosystem: Environmental > Terrestrial > Soil > Temperate forest... | reverse complement strand
CAACCTCATCAGGCCAGCTCCCTGGCGAGTAGAAGAACGACATGTAACCCCCAACCCCGTATGCTCCGCAGCGAAGGGACGACCAAGCGGTCGGACCATGACGCGAAAACTTTCGAACTAACCGAGATTGACCCGGCGACGGTGCCAGTTCGGCAATCTCGCACCGATCTGATCTACCGAACGTGACCGTCCTCATACAGAGGGTGCTCCGCGCTGGTAATTTTGGCCGAGACCTGTGCACGTTCCAGACTTGTGCACGTCGACGAGACCAGACGGGGTGAGGTCCGGTGGCGGAACGACCTGTCTCGCTGCAAGAGCTGATTCGACGCCGGCAGGCGGGCGGGTTCGTCGGACGCGGCGAGGAGCTCAGCCGCTTCGAGGAGAACCTGGCGCTGCCGTTGGAAGACCCCCGGCGCCGATTCCTGGTCACCGTGCACGGGGACGGCGGGATCGGGAAAACGTTCCTGACCCGGCAGCTCGTACGTATCGCGGGCGAGCGAGGTTACCGGACCGCCTACCTGGACGAGGTGACCCCGGACGTCGTCGGCGCGATGGAGTCAGTCGTCACGGAGCTGGAACGGCAGGGCGCACGGTGCAAGAGTTCGGTTGAGCGTTTCGAGGCGTACCGGGTGCGCCGGGCGGAGCTTGACTCCGATCCGGGCGCACCCGAGGGCATCTCGATGCTGTTAACCCGATCGGTGGTGCGGGTGGGGCTCCGGGCCGCCAGCGACGTCCCCGTGCTGGGCGCGCTGGCCGACGAGATCAACCCGGCCGCCGTGACCGGGCAGGTCGACCGCCTCCGGACCTTCGTCAGCCGCAAGTTCGGCAACCACGACGACGTCCGGCTCGTTCTCTCGCCCGTCGACTCCCTGACCCCGGTGTTTCTGCGGGACCTCTCGGCCGTGGCCAGCGACAAGCCCGTCGCGCTCTTCTTCGACACGTACGAGCACACCAGCGTCTTTCTTGAGCCATGGCTGCTCGACCTGCTCTCCGGCAGGTATGGGTCGCTGCCCGGGAACATCGTGCTGACGATTGCCGGCCGGCATCCGCTGAACGTCGACCGGTGGGGCGACTACCTGGGCATCCGGGCCGATGTGCCGCTACGGGTGTTCTCGGCGGACGAGGCGCGGCGGTTGCTCAGCGCACGGGGCGTCGTCGACGAAGCTGTTGTCAACGTCATCCTCGGCCTGTCCGGCGGGCTGCCGCTGCTGGTGGCCATGCTGGCCGAGGCGCAGCCGAGCGACGCCGAGTCGGTGGGCGATCCCAGTGGCGACGCTGTCGAACGGTTCCTGAAATGGGAGACCGACGAGCGCCGGAGGACGGCCGCCATCCAGAGCGCGCTCCCGCGCCGGCTGGACCGAGACGTGTTCGACGTGGCGACCGGCGGAGTGAGCGGGGGCGAGGACTACGCCTGGCTGCGGCGCATGCCCTTCGTCGCTGAACATGCCGACGGGCTGCGCTACCACGACGTGGTGCGATCCGCGATGCTTCGCTTTTACCGGCGTATAAGTGCCCGCGAATGGAGCCAGCGGCATACCGCATTGGCCGGGCATTACCAGGCTGCGCGCGAGACGTTGCAGCTCAGCGGCCGGAAAGCGTGGAAGAACGACCGGTGGCAGGCGCTCGCAATGGAGGAGCACTACCACCGCCTGTGCGCCGAGCCGGATCGCGCACTGCCATCGGCTCTGGCGGGCCTGGTGGACTCCATCGTGTGGCATGAAAGCTCCGCGCGGTCCTGGGCACAGATGATTCACCAGGCCGGCCGTGATGCGGACGCAGCGGGAACAGCCCATCGAGGTGAACGACTCGCGACGTTGGCCGCTGGTGGAGACGAGGAGCGCATTCGGCTGCTCGGCGACCTCGCCCAGGACACAAGCATCGACAACCAGCATCGCGCTGCCGCCTACAGCGAACGCGGAAGTATCTACTCCGCGCGGGGCGAATACCAGGCGGCTCTCACCAACCAGCATCGCGCCATCGAACTAGATCCCAACGCGGACTGGATCATCGCCGGACGGGGCTGGATCCACGGGGCGATGAAGCGGTACGACGACGCCCTCACCGACTACAACCGCGCCATCGAGCTCAACCCCGACGCGGACTGGATCATCGCCGGACGGGGTGAGACCTACCGCCTCATGGAACGCTACGACGACGCCCTGAACGATTTCAGCCGCGCCATCGAGCTCAACCCCGACGCGGACTGGATCATCGCCAGCCGAGCCCAGACCTACCGGGCGATGGGACGCTACGACGACGCCCTCACCGACCTCAACCGCGCCATCGAACTCGATCCGGATGATGGCTGGCTCCCTTACCAGCTTGCCCTTGTCTACTTGGCACAGGGAAGAGTCGACGACTTTCGCCGGCACATACAGCGAGCCATCGACCTCGAACAAGAAGATGCTCGCTCTGATCCCGAAGACCAACGCGCAGCGCTTAACATCATGGTCTATCTGGCCGCATTGGGTTCGCACGCGGAGGCCCGGCAACAGGCCCGCGCCGCCCTAATGGGAAAACTTGGACCAGGAACAATCCGCGATGCGATTCGAGATCTACGCGAAGTTCAGAAAGCGACCGGGCACGACGTAGAAGACCTCATCGACCTTTTCCAAACACGGCTTCTCGGCGACGACGAACCTGGAGCCCCGTCCGCCCCTCGAACACATCCTTAAGGGCACGGCACAAAGTAGGTGCGCCAGAAAATACGGTGTCTCATGCCGAGCGACGGTGGTACGCGCGAGCGAGTCGGGAGACTCGCTGGTGGCTGATGCTGAGGATGGCAGCGACGTCGCGGCTGGTGAGGTGTTCGGTTTCGACCAGCCACCGCACTGCGGCGACCTGCGCGGCGGCCAGGTTGCCGGCGGCGGCCTGGGCGGCCGCCCGAGTCTGGCCCACAGCACGGACGGCCTGCGCGGCGGGATCAGGAAGCACTGGCTCGACGGCGACGGTCAACATGGCCGCGTCAATGTCGAGGAACAGCGCGATCGCGTCGCAGGCCATCTCCGCCACCTGATCAAGACGCCGGGCCTGGGTGAACACCCGGGCAGCTCGGGCACCGTAACCGCCCACCACTGACCGGAGCGCCGGGCGACCGCCCGCTATGTCGTCTCGGTCATCGCCACCACCCTCTCCCCACGCCCCGCTCAGTCTCGGTGAGGATGCCACGAGCGGTGTGCTCGTTGATCTCAGCGTGCCGTGGCACGGTCACCCGGACTGAGCCGCACTGAAACAGCGAGTGCGACTTGCCCTCCCGGACCAACTGGAACGACACGCCCTTGGCCCAGGCCTCCCGAGTGATCTTCCGTAGCAGCTCCGTCGGAGCTTATATAGCAAGATCGGCCGGTGACCTAGGCTCGCAGGTCAGGGGCCGTTTCGTGAGAAGTGGCGGGTGTTGGGTTCGAACCAACGTAGGCTGAGCCGACGGTTTTACAGACCGGGCGCCGATCACTACCGGCACCCGACCTGACCTGCCTGTTCTCAGCGTTGTGGCCGCCGCGCGGCCGTCGCCTGGGACGCATCTGGGATGCCTACCCTCCAAGTGCTTCCTCGATCCGCCTGCGCGCGGCATGCTGCTGCCCGTCCAGGCACTTGGCGTAGGTCCGGAGCAGCACCTCGACGGAGTGGCCGGCCCACTCTGCGACCTGCGTCGGCGCTACCCCGCCGTTTAGCCAAGTGGACACGGCGGCGTGCCGTAGGTCGTATGGCCGCCGCGCGAGCGGCGACCTGACCGCTTCCGGGATGAAGACGGCCGCGCGGGCGCGCGTCCAGATCCGGGTATAGGTGTTGGTCCGCAGCTCCCCGCCGTTCTCGGCCCGGAACAGCCGGCCTTCTTCATCGGTGCCGAACAGCGCGAGATGGTCTTGTAGCAGTGCGGCCAGCTCAGGCGCGCACGGCACCGTGCGGATCTCTCCGGCGCCTCGGTGCTTGAGTTGCCGCTCATCACGCTGGCGTCCGCTGTCGGTCCAGTCCTTGCCGGTGTCGGGTGTGGCCCGTTCGAGATGCAGATCCCCCCACCCGGCATCCGGCAAAGACAGGTTGTGCGCTCGTAGGTTGACCGCCTCCTCGGGGCGTAGGCCGGCGTAGTAGAGCAGCGCGAAGAACGCGACGAGACTCGGGCCGCTGCGTCGCTGCTCCCGTACGGCGCTCAATAGCGTGCGCGCTTGGACCGGGTTGACGACGGACCGGCGGTCAACGGCGGTCGCTGGCTTCGGCGCGCTCCACCGTATCGAGTCCACCGGGTTGGCCGGCAGGAGCCGCAGCTCGACCGCATAGCCGAGCGCGTTCGCGAGTACGGCCCGCTTCCGGTTTACCGTGTTAGGTGCCGCCGGATTTCCGTCTAGCCTCTGTGCTACCGTGTCGAGCGCCGCTCGGATGACCTTGGGTTCAGCCAGCGCCGACATTGGCAGCGTGTTGCGTTCCGCCCATCGCAGCGCCGAAGCAATGTCGGCCGGCATGTCCTCGGCCGTCCGTCGCTTGGTGTTGAATGCCCAGCCGCAGAGAGCCAAGCGAAGCACGTTGTCATCCGGCTTACCCCGCTCGGATCGGAACAGGGCCGGGGTGATGGTGGTGAGCGCTTCCGCGATGCTCTTGCGGTATTTCCCGGCCGCCGGTTTCCACTTCATGTCTACGTAGTCGCAGGCGAAGCGGTACCAACTGATGTCGGACTCGGCTCGGGATACCGACACCGGCCGTCCGGTGTTGGTGTTGAACGCCTCGCCCTTCCGCGCGGCACCTACCAGCTCGGCGCGGAAGCTCTCCGCGAGAGCGCGAGTTCGGAACGACTCCCGCCAACGCTTCTTATCGACTCGCCATACCACCCGGTATGTAGTGGCTGTTTCGTAGGTAAGGACTTCGGTCTTCCACACGCGTACGTCGTAGGTGGTGGGCATCAGGCGTTTTCCTCGCAGGTGTCAAGCCAGCGTTCGAGGTCGGTTCGGCGAATGCGGATCTCGCCGTTGGGTAGGCGGATGCAGCGGGGTGCGCGGCCTTTGGCCCACCAGTCGTAGAAGGTGGATCGGGAGATGCCCAGCTCTGCACAGAGCTGAGCGACGGTCAGGCGCTCGGTGACCCGGGTCATCGTGACTGCTCCTCGGTGTGACTGGCCGGCGGTGCAGGCTTCCGGTGGGACAGGTGGGACAGGTCGGCGCCGGGTGTCTCTCCGTGTTTGTGCAGGTCAGGCGGGGTGGTGGGACAGTGGGACAGGTGGGACAGGACGGGGGTGGTCATGGCTGTCCCGCCGTGGTGGTGTAGTGGCCGGTGCCGTCGTTGCGGAGCTGGTTGTCCTCGGCCATGCGAGCGCAGGTGCGGCGGGTGAGGGCGTCGTCCAGGCCGGTGGCGTCGGCGATGTCTTTTGGCCGGTGGCCGGGGTTGGCGCGGAGGTGGTGGAGGATGGTGGCGCGGGTGTCGCTGATGGTGTGGTTGGTGGCGGGGCCGTCGAGGAGCTGCCAGGCTCCGGCGGCGGGGTAGAAGCGGAGTGCGTGTTCGGCTTCGTTGACGTCGCGGCCGGTGATGTGGAGGATGCCGTCTGCTTGTCCGCGGGCGCGTTTGAGGACGAGCACGGCGTCGGCGGCTCCGGCGAGTCCGTTGGTGCCGGAGACTTCGGTGAGGAAGTCGTCGGCTCCGGCTTTTCGGACGTGGTGGACCAGGACGACGGCGATGTTGTAGGTGTCGGCGAGGTGTTTCGCGCGGCCGACGGCGGCGTAGTCGGCTTCGTAGGCGGAGGCGCCGGGTGGTGGTGCGCCGCGCATTTTGGCGAACACGTCGATGACGACCATGCGGGCGGTTGGGTTGCGGTCGAGCCAGCTTGCGATGTGGGTGTCTCCGCCGTTGGGGAGTGGTGGGCAGGTGGTGGCGAGGGTGAGGGTGTCTGGTCCGGGTGCGCCGGCCAGGAGGGTGAGCATCCGGGTCTTCAGCCGGCGTGGGGTGTCCTCCAGGGCGAGGTAGAGGACGGGTCCGGGGTCGACGGGGATGGCGTCGAGTGCTGTGCGGCCGGCGGCGATGTCGAGGGCGAGGCCGAACGCCAGCCAGGACTTGCCGACCTTGGGTGGGCCGGCGAGCAGGGTCACGCCTTCGGCGATGAGGCCGGGCACGGCCCATCGGGGGTCGGGGAAGTCCATGCGGAGCAGCTCGGCGGCCGTCCATGACGTGCGGATCGGCACCACGCCACGGTCTCGGGCTGCGGTCATGCCGTCACCTGCCGGTAGTAGCGGGTGGGGATGCCGGCGTCGGTGGCGAGCCGGGCGCAGTGGGTCGCGCCGGGTGAGTCGTCACGGATGAACGCCAGGCAGACGACCGCGCCGAGGGTGACCATGTGCCGGTTGCGGAGGATGCCGGCGGCGCGGCCGTGCGTGGCCCAGTCGGCGGGGTGGGGCTCGTCGGCCAGCCGCCAGCACCGCCAGGTCGCGGCGGCGATCCGGTCGGCGCCACGGCAGTCACCGTGGACCAGGACGGCGGGGCGCTCGGCGTGCCGGTATGGGGCCAGGGCCACGCGGATGGCCAGGTCGTCGGTCCACGCGCGGCTGCCGGTGAGCAGGATGCGGGTCACGCGGCGACCTGCCGGGGCCGGCGGGCTCCGGCGCGCAGGCCGGAGGTGATGGTGGCGTCTCGCTGGCCGGGGGTGAACGCTGCGGTGCTGACGTGCGGCCCGGCGAGTTCGGTGAGGAACTGCCAGGCGTGTGGCTCGGGGAGCGCGCCTCCGGCGACGAGCTGGCCGAGCGCGACGGAGGCGATGTAGAGGGCGTTGTTGCGCTGCCCGGCCGGGGCCTGCCGGACTCGGCGGGCCTCGCCGGCCAGGGCGGCGCTGAGGTAGGCGGAGCGGCGCACCGGGTGAACGGGGACCGGCGGGGCGGCCGGGTCTGGGTCGGGTGCGGGGGCGAGCAGGTCGGTGAGCCAGTCGGGCAGGTGGGCCGGGGTGCATTCGGTGAGGGTCTGGTAGGGGCGGCCGGCGACGACGGAGCCGGCGGCGACGACGTACCCGCCGGCCGCGCGGGTGTCGATCTTCCAGCCGAGCCGTCCGGCGGTGTTGCGCAGCTCCGGCGCGGCCGGTGCGGCGAAGTACAGGTGCAGCCCGCCCCCGCCGGTCTTCACCAGGTGGGTGCCGAACGGGACGGGCTGCCCGGCCTGCCCGGCGAGGACCGCGAACACGTCGGAGCCGTCGTTGACACCGGGCAGGTCCCACGGGGCGGGCGGGCTCTCCCCCGGGCCGGGGGTGTCCAGGTCGACCACGACCAGTCGGGACGGGCCGCACGCCACCCCGATGTTGTAGGCGCCGGCAGCCCAGCACCGGGCGATCCGGGCGGGGTCGGTGGTGGCGCGTGGCTCCCACCCGGAGTGACCATCCCGGCAACGGGGGTCGCGGCCAGTGCACTTGTCCTCGGTGTGGTCGGGGAACGCGGGACGCTTCTCCCCCGGACGCAGCGGGAAGACGCGCCAGCCCAGGGCCGCGTAGCCGAGCGCTGCGGTCAGCAGCGTGTTCTCGCCGGCCGGGGTCATGTCGTCACCTGCTGGCCGCGTCCGGGCCGGGCTGCGACCGCCCGCCAGTCGACCAGACTGGCGAGGATGGTCTCCGACCACAGCCGGTCCTCAGCCGGCGTGAGCATGCCGGCAAACCGGCTGGCGTCGTCGGCCAGCACTACAAGGCTGGGGAAGCGCTCGCGTAGGTCCGCAGCGATCGCGGCGAGTTCCGCCGGGCGGCCGGGGGGTGGATGGTGGCTAGTCATAGCGCCGGGCTCCTGTTCGGGGGTGTGGTGGGTCGCGCGGGTGACCCGTGGGGGTGCCGCGTGAGCGTGGGGTGTGCCTGTGTGCCGGGTTGGTGCTAGAGCGCTAGCGGGCAGGTCAGCGGGGGTGTGGGGCGCTAGCGGGGGGTGCTAGGTCTAGCGGGGGGGGGGTGCTAGCGGCCCGGCCGCCGCTAGCACCCCGCCGGGTGTGGTCAGGACGCCATCGGGCCGTGTTCGGCGCTGTCGTCTGGGCTGTTGGTGGTGTCGTGGTGCCGGGTGAGGGCTGCGGTGATGTCGGCGTGCAGGTAGCCGCGCCGGTTGGCCTGCTGCCCGTCTGGGCCGGTGGCCCAGACCTGCCGGGGTGCCAGCCCGTGCACCTTCAGCGCGGCGGCGAGCTGTTGGCTGGTCCACTCGGTGAACACGCCGGGCCGGTGCTCGGCCAGCCGGGTGAGGATGGTCTCCGTCCACAGCCGGTCCTCGGCCGGGGTGAAGGTGGCGGCGACGGCGGCGAGCACGTCCAGCACCGGCCCGGCGGCCCCGGTGGTCTGGCCGGCGGCGTGGCCGGTGATGGTGCCGGCCTGCTCCCGCAGGGCACGGGCTCGGGTGATGACGGCCTCGGCGGCGGGGGCGTCGAGGTAGGCGGAGCGGGTGATGGCCGGCTCGTCGGCGGCTCCGACGAGGTAGCCGATGCCCCGGTCCTTCGGGGTGAAGGTGGAGGCGCGCAGCCCGTTCTTGTACGCCGAGGTGCCGAGGATCATGTCGTTCTCGATCTGGCCCATGACCCGCAGGCAGAACCGGGTGCCGACGTTGGCGGACACGCCGGTGGGCAGGGAGTCCTTGTCGGGTCGCTGGGTGGCGAGGATGAGGATGACGCCGAGCGCCCGGCCGCGCTTGATGATGGCGGTGGCCAGCTCGCCGGCCTCCTTGCCGTGCACGGGGTGGGTGAACAGCTCCTGGCACTCATCGATGCCGACCACGAGCGGGTGCAGGCCGAGGCGGCGCCGGTCGGCCAGCTCGCGGGTGACCTTGTTCTCCGGGCAGATCTCGCGGGGCAGCCCGGAGATGGTCTTCGCTCGCCGTTCAAGCTCGGCGTAGACCTCGCGCAGCGTGGTCATGGTGTGCTCGATCGTGGTGTCGTCCGGGCCGGAGGCGTAGCGGTGGCAGACCGGCTCCAGCGGGGACAGGTCACCGGAGCCCTTGAGCTCGAAGATCCTCAGCTCGGCGGTCGGGTCCAGCGCGGCGGCCAGGAGCAGGACCCGCAGCGCGAAGGTCTTCCCGGCGCCGGGCATCGCGCCGATGAGAACGTTGGAGTACATGAGCTGGACGGTGACCCACCGGCCGCGCGGGTCGGTCCCGAACGGCACCGGGGCGAACAGGTCGGCCCGGCCGGTCTTGCCCAGCGGCCACGGCGCCGGCCGGGCCTGTGACATGTCCCGGTCACCCACCCACAGCACCAGCCGGCCGGCGTGGACCTCATGCGCCGGCTCCGGCCACACGCAGCCCAGCGGCCGGCGCAGCCCCGAGGCCATCTCCGCTCGGCAGGCGATGATGTCGGCCGCCGTGACCCCGTACGGCAGGTCCACATCGGCCCGCCACCCCGGGCCGTCCCGGGTGATCGGCGCGGCGAAGGTGATCCCCGGACCCCGCCCGATCGCCTTGTTGACCTCGGCGATACCCAGCGACCCCAACGCGCGGGTCACCACCTCGGCGGTGAGCCGGGGCGCGGCCTCGCCGGTCAGCCGGGCCGGGGTCACGATCGGCCGGTCCTTGCGGCGGCCGAGGCACCCGGCGCCGACCCCGGTGAGGATCGAGGCGAGGATCGGCGCCGGTGGCCACAGGATCGAGGCCAGGACCACACCGGCCGACCCGCCGACCGCCACCCCGAGGCTGACCTTCACCCGGGCACGGACCCGAGCGTCCCGCTGCCGGGCCAACGCCAGGTACGCGGCACCGTCGGTCGCGGTCGAGGCTGAGCGGCGCAGCCCGGCGGACTCCGCGTCGAGGACCCACCGCCACCACCCGGCCACCGCGCGGGCGAGCCCGCGTGGGCAGCGCCCGGCCAGCCGGGCGGCGTACACCGGAGCACGCACCGCGTGGTAGGAGGCCAGGTGAGCGGCCTGCCCGGCGGCCCACCGGACCGCCTGCCGCCGCTGGGCAGCATCCCGCAGCCACGGCGCGACCACCGGCCGCCGTTCCACCGCCCGGCCCGGCCGCCACCCGGCCTCGGCCACGATCTCACCCTCCAACACCTCACCGGCCAGCTCGACCCTGCTAGCCCCGGCCAGCTCGATCCCCTCATCACCCGACCCGACCGGGAGCCGGATCACCTCCGCACCCGGCACCCGACCGGCACCCTCGCGTCCGTCGTCGCGCCGGTCCTCGTGCCGGTCCTCCTGTGGCGTGCTCATCACGCGGCCCCCTCAAGCTCAGCCTCGATGTCAGTCCTGTCAGTCATGTCAGTCGTGTGGGTGTGGATCGGGGTCGGGGTTGGGGCGGCGTGCTCGTCACGGAGCCGCCGGGCACGGGCCGGGGCGATCCGCAGCACCCTGCGGATCGCCTCAGCCGACGGCGCCCCGCCAAGCCGACCCGAGGCGACCGCCGCGCGCAGCTCAGCGCGCAGCTGCTCATCGGTACGGCCACGAGCGGACACCCCCGCCCGGTCCGCACCCGTCACCGTCGCCCCGGCCCTTCGCCGAGCCGACGCCGTCGGCTGAGGCCGCGAGGTCACCGGCAGGGCCGGTGGGGTGGCGTCCGGGGCAAGGTTCGGCTCGACCACCACCGCCCGTGCCACAGCCTCGGTGGCCGCCTCAGCGGCGGCCTCGGCGGCCAGCCGGTCCAGGACGCGGGCGAACCCGACCCGGTACGCCGGGGCGGCCTCGGCCAGCCCGATCACCAGGGCCGGCGCGACGGAGTGCAACAACACCCCGGCGCCGTCCCGCGCGGCCACCGCCGCCCACACGTTCATCGCCCACATGGCCGCCCCGGCGGTGAACTTCAACGCCGTCGCCCATCCCCCGGCCCGCAGCCCGTGCCGGGACAGCACCCCGTCACCGATGAGCACCGCCAACAGCGCCACGGACGCCAGCGGGTCCAAAAGCCACCCGATGTAGGCCGGGGTGCCGTGCTGGACCGCGAACAACGTCACGTTCACGCAGGTGAACACCAACGCGCCCGCCGCGACCGCCACCAAGGCGGCGTCGATCCGGTCCCGAGCCCGACCCACCCGCTCCATCTCCGCCGCGACCCCACCCGGGTAACGGCACGGCCCGGCCCTCACCGCCGACCACCCCGCCGGGCCTGCCCCGGTGTCACGGTCACGGCATGGGTCAGGGTGTGCGCCGCGAACAACGCCGGCAGCCCCAGCACCACCACCCGGGCCGTCAGCCCGCCGTAGGCGAAGACCACCCACTGCACCGCCACGATCAGCCCGGCCGTGACCACGATCCGCCCGGCCAGGCTGACCACCTGCCCCGCCCGCCGGGCCTGGCCCCGCCCGGAACGCCACACCGACAGCACCCCGACCAAGGCCAGCACCGCCACACCCGCCAGCACCGGATGCTCACCCAGCCCGGCCAACGACCCAGGTAGCTGACCCGCAACAGGCTGCGCGAGGATCACAGACGGCTCCATCCCATACGAAGCGGTGGGGCCCACAGCCCGGACCGGCGGTACGTTCTTGGCGGAAGGACCGCCGGTCCAGGCCTCAACAACTCCTCTTGGCTGCCCGGTCATGCGGCCACCTCGCTCAGCCGGTCGAAACACTGCCCGCACATGCGTTCCGGGCCGCGTACGCAGTGGTCCACGTAGCCGCCGTGGACCCGGCAGTATCGGCGCGCTGCCATCGCCCGGCCGAGCGCGGCGAGCTGCGCCGGGCTCGCCGGCCGGACCGGCGCGGCCAGGTCCAGCCGGTACAGCGCGGCCCACCGCCGGCCACTGCGCCACTTGAGCTGACCGGTCGGTTCCTGGCCGTTCGGCCGCAGCCCGGCCGCCCGGAGCTGCCGGCGCGTCACCAGACACGCCGGGGCCTGCCGGAACCCGAACGTCGGCAGCCCATCCTCGATCCGGCACAGCTCACGCGGGCCACCCGGCCACAGCTCCACCCACCACCACCCGGACCGGCGCCCGGACCGGCCGCTCACGCCGCCACCCCATCCACCGCCGGCACCCCGCCGGACCCGGCGACCGGGTGAACCGTCACCGTAGGACGGCCACGGTGATGCACATCGTCATGAACCCCCGCGAGCTGCACCGCCTCCGCCTCACAACCCAACGGGCCGGACGCCAGCTCACACACCTCACAGTCCACCCACCACACACCCGGCAGCCGGGGCACGAGCACGGTGTGCCAATGGCCAGCCGTCTCAGCGGGCACCCGCACGCATTCGGCGCGCCACGTGACCGCCGTCGGCCTGCCCCCGTGGTAACGGCCGTCGTGCCCACCACCAGCAGCCGCAGCAGCCACGTCGTCGCAGTACGGGCCGCCGTGGTCCTCACACACCCCGCAGGCCGCCCACCACGCCGCCGACATCACCGGCCACCCCCCGCCAGGCTGGCCTCAAGCCGGCCCGCAACCGACGCGAACACCTCAGCCGCGCGGCGGCACGCCGCCACCTGCTCATCCAGCGGCATCACGCCCTCGCCGAACACGAAGGAGACCCCGTGCTCGCCGTGCTCACCCGCCGCCACCTTGACGCGGACCTGCTTGCCGCCGAACGGCCGCTCGCTCACGTCGGCTGCGCTGAACCCGTACAGCCACACGTCCGTGTTCACCCGCCCGCTCACGCCGCCACCCCCGAACCGGTGGCCGGCGCCGAGCGCGCAACCAGCAACACCCGGCGCACCGCCCGACGATGCCGACGCCACAACCACTCATGCGCCGGCTCCGCAGCCAGCCGAGCCAACGCATCCACCACCACTAGCTCGGCCTCAATCAACGGCCACTCAGCCTCGATCGCAGCTAGCTCAGCCCGCGACGGCTCGGCCAGCTCATCGCCCCACTCGGCCGGCTCGGCCGGCTTCCTACGGTTGCTCCCCATCAGCTCGACTCCGATTGACTAGACCATCTGGACAATGCGGAGCTTGCCAAGCCACGCTAGCCTCGTCAAGATGTAAGTATGGATTGACTAGACAATCACTCGAACGGAGTAGCGCTGTGGCCATGTACCGCCAGCGTCCGGGACCGCTGTACCAACAGATCGCCGATGAGCTGCGCGCCCAGATCACGGACGGCACTCTGCCGCCCGGCGCTCAGTTGCCTACCGAGATGGAGCTAGCCGAACGATTCGAGGTAACGCGGCAGACAGCCCGGCAAGGCTTGGCGCAGCTTATCCAACAAGGGTTGGTAGTTTCACGCCGGCCGCAGGGGCACTTCGTCCGGCAGTGGCAGCACATGCTCTACCGACCACAGGCCGAATTCATGCCACAACCGCACGCGCCAGAGATGGACTCCTTCATGCGGGCAATGACATCCGAAGGGCGCGAACCAACTCAGAAGATCGACGTAGCAATAGTCACCCCACCGCCGGAAGTAGCCGAACGGCTGCATACGCCGGACGGAGAAATGGTGGTAGTAAGAAGACGGCTGCGATCCCTGGCCGGGCAGCCCTTCCACCTGAACGACTCATATTTCCCCCGCTCGATCGTCGGGGGCAGCGAAATCATGTCACCGGCCGACATCGGTCGTGGCGCTAATACGGTGCTTGCTGAGTTGGGTCATGAGCAGGTCCGCGCACTGGATGAGATTTATGTGCGTATGCCAACCCCAGACGAGGTACACCGACTGTCATTGGAGCAAGGAACTCCGGTAGCCCTACACATCGTCACGGGTTTCGACTCGGAAGACCTGCCCGTGCGGGTAGTCCTCAACGTGCTGCCAAGCGACCGACACGTAATCGTGTTCGAGCGGACACGATCTAACAGTGAGGCCGAGTGAACGACCTGACCATCCGTCCCGCACGGGCTGGCGAAGCTCACGAGGTTGTCAGGCTCTGGAATGCCGCCGCTGCCTGGCTCGCTTCACGCGGCATTGACCAGTGGCAGTACCCGCCACGACTCGACCGCATAGCGGGCTCGATCGAACGCGGCGAGTGCTACCTCGCCGAACAAGACGGCCGGATCATCGGGACAGTCACAGTCGACAGCTACGCCGACCCCGACTTCTGGCAACCCAACGATGAGCCCGAGAACGCACTCTACGTACACCGCATGGCCATCACACGGGATGCGGCCGGCCAAGAAGTCGGAACTGCCCTGCTCGACTGGGCTGCGGACCTCGCAGCGAAAGCCGGCAAGAAGTGGCTTCGCCTCGACGCATGGCGGACGAACACCGGACTCCACCGCTACTACGCCGAGCGCGGGTTCCGCTCGGTTCGCGTGGTCAACCGGGCGAACCGCCGCTCCGGCGCGCTTTACCAACGACCGATCACAGACTGACCCCTCGGACGTGGGACGGGTGACCTACCCCGGAGCTGTCCCACCTGTCCCACTGTCCCACCACCCCCGCTGACCTGCGCAAACATGGTGGGACAGCAACGTCTCTGGCTGTCCCACCTAACCGAGCGGCCAAGATCGGTTGCATAACGGTGCGGCGCGGCGGCTACCCGGCGCGGTCGTGGCCGATAAGCCGAAAACCCGTTATCTATACGCCTGGTGGCGTGACGTAGTTTCGTATGGTCCGTTCGCCGGGATCACGAAGGCGGCGCGGGCGGTCGTTTCTATACGCCTGGTGGCGTGACGTGGTTTCGTACGGGTGAGACTATTGAGATTAGGCTTCCGTGCGGGCTTGTTTCTATACGCCTGGTGGCGTGACGTGGTTTCGTACAGTGGAACACCGTTCCCTGGGTGCCGTTGCCCGACGACAGTTTCTATACGCCTGGTGGCGTGACGTGGTTTCGTACGATCGACCTGGCAGTTAATAACCGCCAGCCGAGCATGTTTCTATACGCCTGGTGGCGTGACGTGGTTTCGTACGTGGCCTATTGAGATGGCCGGGCGCACGCGCTTCGTTTCTATACGCCTGGTGGCGTGACGTGGTTTCGTACCGTCGTCGTGGCGGGCGTGTACCACCTGTCCATCTCAGGGTTTCTATACGCCTGGTGGCGTGACGTGGTTTCGTACCCTACCCCTGCGGCTGGGCCTCTGACCAGGGCGGATGGGGCGGGCCTGCACACCTGAGGCCTCGGAGGGGTCGCGGCGGGAGTCCGGGAGGGCTTCGGGAGCGTGTTTTGGCTGGTCAGAGGCGGTGCACACCTGAAGCGGGTTTCGGATGATCGCCAACCCAGGCCCGATAGGTGAGACTTCGTGACGTTTGTCATGTTCATAGGCTACCCAGAAAGAAGGTGGGTGTGTGACCGACCCGGAGGTGTCCCACTGTCCCACTGTCCCACCACCCGCGCTGACCTGCGCAAACACGGTGGGACAGCAACGTCTCGGGGCTGTCCCACCTGTCCCACCGGACCGAGCGGGGCAAGACCGGCTGCAACATGCCGGGCGGCGGCAGCTCGGCCAGCGGCCAGGTGGTCTGGACGCTCTCTCTAATTCTCTGTCACACCAGTCCCGGCCCTGCGGTTTAGGTGCGGGTGCACGCCGCCACGGACAGCCCTCCTCCCCTCTGGTACGGCCCGACCGCACGGCCGTAGGCGACGTACCGACGACCGGGCGGCACCCGCCCCCCTTACCTCGGCGCCAAGGTCCTGGCTCGCTGTGGCCAACACAGCCCCGGCGAGACACCCGAAACGAAGCCCTCAGATCGACGCAGACGGACCAGACGGGCCGGGCCGGTGTTAAACACCCGGCGGACGGCGGCGAGGCGCACAGCCCCAATGTTGCAGCAGGTTTGCCCGAGGGCCGCTGGGACTCACCTGGGACAGACGGCCGTGACTGGCCGGTGATGGCCGGACACAGCCGGACCTTATACAGCAAGATCGGCCGGTGACCTAGGCTCGCAGGTCAGGGGCCGTTTCGTGGGAAGTGGCGGGTGTTGGGTTCGAACCAACGTAGGCTGAGCCGGCAGTTTTACAGACTGCTCCCTTTGACCACTCGGGCAACCCGCCTTGGCGTGCACCCCGGCTTGGCGGGCACACGCCGGGCAGGATACAAGGTAGGGACGCCGGTGCTCCAACCGGCACCGTACAGGGTGGTCTACGCCGTACCAGAGGGGTCAAACCGTGGCAGATTCGTCGTTCGACGTGGTCAGCAAGGTCGACCGGCAGGAGGTGGACAATGCGCTCAACCAGGCCAGCAAGGAGCTCGGCCAGCGCTTCGACTTCCGTGGCACCAACGCCTCGGTCTCCTGGGCCGGCGAGGAGGCCGTCACGCTGCAGGCCGACACCGAGGACCGGGTCCGGGCCGCGCTGGAGGTCTTCAAGGAGAAGCTGATCAAGCGCGGCATCTCGCTGAAGGCCCTCGACGCCGGCGACCCACAGGCCTCCGGCCGTACGTACAAGATCAACGCTACCATCCAGCAGGGCATCTCCAGCGAGAAGGCCAAGGCCATCTCCAAGACGATCCGGGACGCCGCCCCGAAGGGCGTGCAGGCCCAGATCCAGGGCGACCAGCTCCGCGTCACGGCCAAGAAGAAGGACGACCTCCAAGCGGTCATCCAGCTCCTCAAGGAGGCCGACTTCGGCATCGCGCTGCAGTTCACCAACTACCGCTAGCTGGTCCACCCAACCTACTGGTCCACCCACTACCGTTAAGGGACGGCATGAAGGGCATTATCCTGGCCGGCGGGGCGGGCTCCCGGCTGCACCCGATCACCCAGGCCGTCTCCAAGCAGCTTCTCCCGGTCTACGACAAGCCGATGATCTACTACCCGATGTCGGTGCTCATGCTGGCCGGCATCCAGGAGATCCTGGTCATCTCCACGCCACAGGACCTGCCGCTGTTCCGCCGGTTGTTCGGCGACGGCTCCGCGCTCGGGCTGTCCCTCTCGTACGCCGAGCAGGCTCTCCCCAACGGGTTGGCCGAGGCGTTCATCATCGGCCGCGAGCACGTCGGCACCGACTCCGCCTGCCTGATCCTCGGCGACAACATCTTCTACGGCCACGGCCTCGGCACCACGCTGCAGCAGGCGGTGGCCGGGCTCGGCGGGTGCACCCTGTTCGGCTACCCGGTCAAGGACCCGCAGCGGTACGGCGTCGCCGAGGTCGACTCGGCCGGCCGGCTGTTGTCGATCGAGGAGAAACCCGCCCAGCCGCGGTCCAACCTCGCCATCACCGGCCTGTACTTCTACGACAACGCCGTCATCGACATCGCCGCCAGCCTGACGCCCTCGGCTCGCGGCGAGCTGGAGATCACCGACATCAACAACGCCTACGTCGCCCAGGGCCAGGCACGCCTGGTGAACCTCGGCCGCGGCACCGCCTGGCTGGACACCGGCACCCACGACAGCCTGCTGGAGGCCAGCCAGTTCGTGCAGGTGCTGGAACACCGGCAGGGCGTGCGGATCTCCTGCCTGGAGGAGATCGCCCTCCAGCAGGGCTACATCGACGCGGACGCGGCGTACAAGCTCGGCGAGGCGCTGGGCAAGTCCGGCTACGGGCAGTACGTCATGGAGATCGCCCAGGCGGTCATGGACGGTCGCCCACGGCTCTGAGTCGCCAGTCCCGCGGTCAGCGCAGGCCGGCCATCTCCCGCAGCCGGCGAATCCGGTCCTCCATCGGCGGGTGGGTCGAGAACAAGCCAGCCAGCCCCCCGCCGCGGAACGGGTTCGCGATCATCAGGTGACTGGTGGCGACAAGCCGATCCTCCTGCGGCAGCGGCAGCGCCTGGGTGCCGTGCTGCAACTTGGCCAGCGCGCTTGCCAGCGCCAGCGGGTCGCCGGTCAGCATTGCGCCGTCCGCGTCCGCCTGGTACTCCCGGGAGCGGCTGATCGCGAGCTGGATCAGCGTCGCCGCGATCGGGCCGAGCACCATCAGCAGCAGGCCGGCGAGCGGGTTGCGGTCCTCGTCATCCCGGCCGCCGAACAGCGACGCGAAGAACGCCAGGTGCGACAGGTACATGATCACGCTGGCCAGCGCGCCGGCCACCGACGAGATCAGGATGTCGCGATTGTAGACGTGCGACAGCTCATGCCCGAGCACGGCGCGCAGCTCCCGCTCGTCCAGGATGGCAAGGATGCCCTCGGTGCAGCACACCGCGGCGCGGCGCGGGTTGCGACCGGTGGCGAAAGCGTTCGGCTGGTTGGTCGGGCTCACGTACAGCCGCGGCATCGGCTGGCGGGCCGCCGTGGCGAGCTCCCGGACGGTCCGGTAGAGGGTCGGCTGCTCGGCCTCGGTCACCGGCCGGGCATGCATCGAGGCCAGTGCCAGCCGATCCGAGAACCAGTAGGCGAAGGCGTTGGTGCCAAGGGCGAGCACCAGCCCGATGAACAGGCCGCCCCGCCCGAACAGGCTGCCGATCCACAGGATCAAGGCGGACAACAGCCCCAGCAGGGCAGCGGTCTTCAATCCGTTGTAGTGGCGGCGCACGGGTCTGTCCTTGCGACGTGGGGGTGGGCTACACCACTGCAACGACGGGGTCCGGTGTACCCGTTCCCAGGTCAGGACGTGAACGGCGTGACACCCAAGGCGAGCTGCGGACCGAAGCCGAGCAGCACGGTGACCACCGCGGCCACCCCCACCGCGGCCACCAGCGACGGCGCCAGCCGCACCGGCTCCGCCAGCCCCGTATCGGGCTCCACCGCCGACGCACGGAACAGGCCGGCGGCCACCCGCAGGTAGTACGCCAGGCCGATCACCGTGTTGACCGCCATCACCACCACCAGCCAGCCCAACCCACCGAGCATGGTGGCCCGGAAGACCACCACCTTGGCGACCAGCCCGGCCAGCCCCGGCGGCAGCCCGGCCAGGCACACCAGGAAGAAGGCGAACGCGGCGGCCAGCCACGGGTGCCGCCGGGCCAGCCCGCCCAGCCCCTCCGCCGACGACCGCCCGGCCGCGGCCGCCGTACCAGCCCCAGCCACCGCACCAGCCCCAGCCCCAGCCCCAGCCCCAGCCCCAGCCCCAGCCCCAGCCCCAGCCGCCGTACCAGCCCCGGCCGTCCGGCGCACGCTGTCCGCCGCGGCCACGCAGACGAACGCGCCCAGGTTCATCGCGACGTACAGCGCCAGGTAGCCCAGGCTCGCCGCCACCGCCGTGTCCAGCACCCCACGGCCCCGGGCGGACAGCGCGATCCCGATCGGCGCGAGCAGGTACCCGGCGTGCGCGACCGACGACCAGGCGAGCAGCCGGACGACGTCCCGCTGCCGCAGTGCGACCAGGTTGCCCAGGGTCATCGACGCGGCGGCCAGCACCGCGATCACCCCGCCCCAGACCTCGCCGTACGCCGGGAACGCGCCGAGCACGATCAGCAGCAGCCCAGCCACCCCCGCCGCCTTGGAGACGGTGGCGAGGTACGCCGCGACCGGCACCGGCGCACCGGAGTACACATCCGGCGCCCACCAGTGGAACGGCACCAGCGTGACCTTGAAGCCGAACCCGGCCAGCACCAGCACGATCGCGGCGGTGACCAGCGGCAGCCCACGGATCTCCGCCCGCCCGGCCAGCGCGGCGGCGATCCGGTCCAGGTGCACCGAGCCGGTTAGCCCATACACCAGCGCCATCCCGAGCAGCATCAGCGCGGACGCCGTCACCGACACGAGGAGGAACTTCACCGCCGCCTCGGCCGAGCGCTGGTCCCGGCGGCGCAGCCCGACCAGCACGTACGTCGGCAGGGTCAGCGTCTCCAGCCCGACCACCAAGGTGACCAGGTCACGCGCCCCGACCAGGGTCATCGCGCCGGTCAGCGAGGCCAGCACCAGCAGGGTGTACTCGCCGGGCGGCGAGGTGTCCGGCACGGTCGCCACCGAGGCGAGCAACGCGACCAGCGCGGCGGCCGAGAGCAGCACCAGCAGGAACACGGTGAACCGGTCGACCACGTACGAGCACGACCGTCCCACCGGCACGCCGCCGGGCAGGGTCGTGGCCGGCGTGCAGAACGTCGCCCGGCGCTGCCCGGCCAGCGCCAGCGAGCAGGCCAACGCGGCCAGCGCACCGACGACGCCGACCCAGAGCACCGCCGCCCGCCGGGCCAGCGGCAGCGCCAGGTCGGCGACCAGCACGGCCACCACCCCGACCCCGCCGGCCAGGATCGGCCCGATTGCGACGTAGTCGATGGACTGCAGCAGCGTCGTCACCGGGCGAACACCCCCAGCAGCGCCCGTACCGGCTCGTCGGTCAGGCCCAGCACCAGCGCGGGGTAGAGCCCGATCAGTACGGCGAGCAGCACCAGCGGCACCCAGGCGGCCAGCTCCAGCCGGCCCGCGTCGGCCGCCGTACCGTCCACCCGCGACACGTCAGGGCCGGTCACCAGCTCGCGCAGCAGCCGCAGGAAGTACGCCGCGGTCAGCGCGGTGCCGACCGCCGCGACCGCGAGCAGCACGGCGAACAGCACGCCGGACAACGCGGCATCCGGCCGGAACGCCGCCAGCAGCGCCAGCGCCTCGCCCCAGAAGCCAGCCAGCCCGGGGAGCCCGAGGCTGGCCACGCAGGCCAGCAGGAACAGCCCGCCCAGCACCGGCAGCCGGGCCATCAGCCCCGACCCGAGATCGCCCAGGTCACCTGTGTGGTAGCGGTCCTTCACCGCCCCGACCAGGAAGAACAGCAGGCCGGTGATGACGCCGTGCGCGATGTTGGCGAGCAGCGCGGCGTTGGTCCCGGTCGGGGTGAGGGTGGCGATGCCGAGCAGCACGAAGCCCATGTGCCCGACTGAGGAGTACGCGATCAGCCGCTTGACGTCCCGCTGCACCAGGCAGCACAGCGAGCCGACAATGATCCCGGCGACGGCGAGCACGCCGAGCGCGGGCGCCAGCGCCCGGGCACCCTCCGGCAGCACCGGCACGGCCACCCGGACCAGCCCGTAGGTGCCCATCTTCAGCAGCACCCCGGCCAGCAGCACCGAGCCGACGGTCGGCGCCTCGGTGTGCGCGTCCGGCAGCCAGGTGTGCAGCGGGTACAGCGGCGCCTTGACCGCGAAGCCCAGGAACAGCGCGAGGAACGCCGCAACCTGGGTGCCGTGCGCGATCCGCCCGCCACCCTGCGCGGACAGCGCCACGATGTCGAACGTGCCGGCGCTGGCGTACACCGTGACGATGCCGACCAGTACCAGCACCGAGCCGAGCAACGTGTAGAGCACGAACTTCATCGCCGCGTGCCGGGCCCGCTCGCCGCCCCAGACGGCGATGAGGAAGTACATCGGTACCAGCACGACCTCGAAGAACACGAAGAACAGCACCAGGTCGAGCGCCACAAACGTGCCGATCATGCCGACCTCGATCAGCAGCACCAGGCTGACGAAGATCGGCGCCCGGCCCGGCGCGGGCAGCGAGGCCAGCGTGTAGACCGCGCAGAGCAGGCAGAGCAGCGTGGTCAGCAGCACCAGCGGCAGGCTCACGCCGTCCACCCCGAGGTGGAAGCGCACGTCCAACGCCGGGATCCAGCGCATGTCGACCGCGTGCCGGGCGTCCACGGTGGACACCACCGGGCCGCGTACGCCGGGCAGCAGGCCGAGCGACAGGCCGAACGTCGCCGCCGTCACCCCGACCCCGAACCAGCGGGCTGCCCGGTCGTCCCGCACCAGCGGCGCCACCGCCGCCCCCACCAGCGGCACCAGCAGGAGAAGGATGACCATCATTGCTCGTCTCCGCGCTCGCTCCGCGCCGCGGGGCGAAACCCGTGCCCCGCGATGCTCGCTCGCCGTCGGTTCGCGGTCACGTCACCACCACCGCGAGAGCAACCAGCACCGAGCCGACAACCAGGCCGGTCGCGTAGAGCTGGACGTTGCCGGTCTGCAGCCGGGCCAGCCGGCGGCCCAGCCACTGCGAGCCGGTACCGGCGCCCTCGACCGTGCCATCCACCACCAGCCCGTCCACTGTGGACACCGCCCGGGCCAGCCGGCGGACCGGCCGCACCACCAGCGCGTCCTGCACGTCGTCCAGGTACAGGCCGCGAGCCAACGCCGTCGCGGTACCGCGGCCGAGCGCCCGGACCGGGTCGGTCGCCGGGTCGCGCCGCCATACGGCGTACGTCGTACCGGCGCCGAGGCCGATCAGCGCGACCGACACCGCTGCCATCCCGAGGCCAAGGTGCAGCTCGCCGCCGAGCCAGCGCGGCAGCGGCCCGAGCAGCACGCCGCCCAGCCCGAGCGCGGGCAGCGCCAGCAGCAGCACCGGCCAACGCATCAGCCCACCCGGCTCGTGCGGCTCCAGCACCACCCGGGACGGGCCGAAGAAGGTCCGCAGCAGCAGCCGGGTCACGTACGCCGCGGTCAGCACCACGGTCAGCAGCCCGGCCAGCAGCACCAGCCAGCCGGTCCAGGCGGCCACCCCGGCCACCTCGCCGCGGGCCGCCAGCCAAGCCGAGTCCAGCACCGCGTCCTTGGAGAAGCCGCCGGACAGCGGCACCAGCCCGACCAGCGCCGCCGACCCGACCAGCGTGGCCGCGAACGTCACCGGCATGGCCCGCCGCAGCCCGCCGAGCCGGCTCATCAGCCCGGTGCCGGCCGCGTGCAGCACCGCGCCCGCGCAGAGGAACAGCAGCGCCTTGAACGCCGCGTGCGTCAGCAGGTGGAACGCGCTCGCGGTGACCGACCCGACCGCCGCCGCGCCGAGCATGTAGGCGAGCTGGCTGACGGTGGACCATGCCAGCACCCGCTTGATGTCGTCCTGCCCGAGCGCGGCCAGCCCGCCCAGCACCATCGTCACGGCCGCCACCACGGCGAGCGCCGGCAGTGCCCCGGGCGCCGCGGCGAAGGCGGGATAGAGCCGCAGGACGACGTACACCCCGGCCGCGACCATGGTGGCGGCGTGGATCAGCGCGGAGATCGGCGTCGGTCCGGCCATCGCGTCCGGCAGCCAGGTGTGCAGCGGGAACTGCGCCGACTTGCCGGCCACGCCCAGCGCGACCAGCAGCGTCGCGGTGGTGAGCACGGCCGGCGAGATCGACGGTACGGCGGCCAGCACGCCGGTGATCCGGAAGGTGCCCGCGTGCACGCCGAGCAGCAGGATCCCGAGCAGGAAGCCGACGTCACCGACCCGGGTGACCAGGAACGCCTTGAGCGCGGCCGGCGGTGCCTCGGGCAGGTCGCGGTAGTGCCCGATCAGCAGGTAGGAGCACAGGCCCATCACCTCCCACCCGATCAGCAGGGTGAGCAGGTCGGCCGAGACGGTCACCGCCAGCATCGCCGCGGTGAACAGCGAGACCTCGGCGGCGTACGTCGGGTAGCGGGTGTCGGCGTGCAGGTACTCGACCGAGTAGACCTGTACGGCGAGCGCGACCAGGCACACCATCAGGGCGACGACGCCGGCCAGCGGGTCGACCAGGGTGCCGGCGGTGATCGGCACGCTGCCAGTCGGGGCCAGCTCGTGGATGGTCTGCACCGGCTCGGCCAGGCCGATCGCGCTGGTCGCCAGGGGTATGGCGAGCGCCGTGGCCACCGCCGTCCCGAGCACGGCCACCGCTGCCGCGACCCGCCGTGGGAGCCCGAGCCCGACGACGGCCGCGACGAACGGACACAGCGGCAGCAGCCACGCCGCGTGCGTCATCGGGCCACCCGATCCTGGGTCGGCTGGGCCCGGGGCGGCTGGGCCCGGGCCGGCTGTGCCCGGGCTGCCCGGTTGCGGCTTGCCGGATCTCCGGCCGGTCGATCTGCGCCCACCGGAGCCCGGGGCGGCCGGTCCGGCTCGGCAAGCTGGTCGAGCGCGTCGATCGCTGCCGTGGACCGCAGCCGGAAGACGGCCAGCACGATCGCCAGGGCCACCCCCACCTCGGCCGCCGCAATCGTGATCACGAACAGCGCGAACACCTGGCCGCTGTGCAGGGTGTCGCGCAGCCAGGCGTCGAAGGCGACGAAGTCCAGGTTGACGGCGTTCAGCATCAGCTCGACGCCCATCAGCACCAACACAGCGTTGCGCCGGGCCAGCAAGCCATAGACGCCGACCGCGAACAGCAGCGCCGAGAGGACCAGCGGATAGAGCAGGTGCATCAGCGGCTCTCCCTGGTTCCGACGTCCGGCCGGGACAGCGCGACCGCCCCGACCAGCGCGCCGAGGAGCAGCACCGAGACCACCTCGAACGGCAGCACATAGGTGCGGAACATCGCCGAGCCGGTCACCTCCGGGCTGCCCGGCTGGGCCGCGTGAATGTCCACATAGGACAGCCGGAAGGCGTCAGCGAGCAGTACGACGAGCAGCCCCGCGGTGGCCAGCGCGACCACCACGGCGACTGGCCGGTTCGGCGTGTCCAGGTTGTCGGTGGCGCCGACCGGCGCCCCGGTGAACATCAGCCCGAACAGCAGCAGCACCACAACGGCGCCGGCATAGATGAGGAGCTGTACCACCGCGACGAACTCCGCGGTCAGCACCAGGAAGCAGGCGGCCAGCGCGCCGAGCGACACCACCAGCCACAGCGCTGCCCGGACGACGTTCCGCGACGTCACGCAGAGCAGCCCGCCGCCGAGCGCGACCAAGCCGAGCAGGACGAAGACGATCTCCACCCCGGACACGGCCAGATAGGCCGGCGCCGGGGTGGCCGGCGCGATCGGCGCGGCAGTCACTCCGAGCCGTCCGCGGGCGCCGCGGTCGCCGTCTTGGCCTCGGCGGCGGCAACCTCCTTCGGCACCTCACCGGCCGGGTCGTGCGCGGGCGGTGGCGGGACCGTCCACATCCACTCCCGTAGCCGGTCCCGCTCGTGCGTCATCTCGCGGATGTCGTACTCGGCGTACTCGAACTCCGGAGACCAGAACAACGCGTCGAACGGGCACGCCTCGATGCAGATGCCGCAGTACATACAGAGGCTGAAGTCGATCGCGAACCGGTCCAGCACGTTGCGTTGCCGGGCCCGGGTCGCGCCGGGGACCTCCACGGCCTCCTTGTGCGAGTCGATGTAGATACACCAGTCGGGGCACTCTCGGGCGCAGAGCATGCAGACGGTACAGTTTTCCTCCAGCAGCGCGATCACCCCGCGGGACCGCGGTGGCAGGGCGGGCGGCTGGTCGGGGTACTGCGCCGTGATCGACCGGCGGCTCATCGTGCGCAGCACGATGCCCAGGCCGCGTGCCAAGCCAGAACCGGGAACCCCCACCAGCGGTCTCCTCCCCTCCAGCCTGCCGGGCCTGCCGGGCGTGGCCCTGTGTACGCAGAGGTTAGCGCTGCCCCCAGTCCCGCCGAGATCCCTGTGGTCACCTACCGGCGTTGTGGTGACCTGTCGTTGTGCCCACCCCCCCGTGTGGTCACCTACCGGCGTAGTGGTGACCTGTCGTTGTGCCCACCCCCCGTGTGGTCACCTACCGGCGTAGTGGTGACCTCTTGGGGTTAGGTGACCACGATCTTGACGACGCCGGTCAGCACGAGCTGGGCCAGGGCGATCGGGACCAGGACCAGCCAGGCCAGCCGCTGCAACTGGTCCTCACGAAGCCGCGGGCAGGCCACCCGGAGCCAGATCACCACGAACGACAGCGCGAACACCTTGCCGAGCGTCCACACCGGCCCCGGCAGGAACGGCCCCTGCCAGCCACCCAGGAAAAGCACCGCCGTCAGCGCGCACACGACCACGATGCCGGCGTACTCGGCGAGCAGGAAGAACGCGAAGCGCAGCCCGGTGTACTCGGTCAGGTAACCGAAGACCAGCTCGGAGTCGGCCAACGGCATGTCGAACGGCGGCCGCCGGATCTCGGCCAGCCCGGCAACGAAGAACACCACCGCGGCCGGAGCCTGCCAGACCAGCCACCACGGCCGCCACGCCTCGGCGATGCCGACCAGCGACAGCGTGCCCGCCGCCATCGCCGCCGACGCCGCGGCCAGCACCAGCGGCAGCTCGTAGGCGAGGAGCTGCGCCGCACCGCGCAGCCCGCCGAGCAGCGAGTACTTGTTCGCCGACGCCCACGCGCCCATCAGCATGCCGACGACGCCGATGCCGGTAATCGCCAGGGCGTAGAACAGCCCGATGTCGAGCTTCTCCGCCACCGTGCCCGGCCCGAGCGGCACCACCACGAGCACCAGCAGGTACGGCAGCAAGGCCACCGCCGGGGCCAGCCGGAAGACGGTCCGGTCCGCCGCGGCCGGCACCACGTCCTCCTTCTGCACGAACTTCACGCCGTCCGCGACGAGCTGCGCCCAGCCATGGAAGCCCCCGGCGTACATCGGCCCGAGCCGGCCCTGCATGTGCGCCATCGCCTTGTGCTCAAGCTGCCCGACCAGCAGCGGGACGACCAGGAACGCCGCCAGCACGGCGACCACCTTGACCCCGATCTCCAGCGCCTCAGGCATCGGGTTCCCCGGCCCCGCTGGCGGCGTGCGGACCCCACTCGGCCGGATCGGGTACGCCGGGCGGCCGGATCCGGCGCCGGCTCGGCGCGCCGTGGTCGGACTCCCCGGGCTCCTTCGCGCCCGGCCACGGCTTGGCCACCCGGGCGGCTAGCACGAAGTCCTTGCGCAGCGGGTGGCCCTCGAAGCCGTCCGGCAGCAGCAGCGGCCGCAGGTCCGGATGCCCGTCGAAGACCACCCCGAACATCTCGAACGTCTCCCGCTCATGCCACGCCGCGCCGGCGTAGAGCCCGGTCAACGACGCCAGCCTCGGCGCCTCGCGGGGCACCCGGGTGCGCAGCAGCACGTGGTGCCGCCTGGGCAGGGAGTAGAGATGGGCGACGACGGCGAAGCCGTCGGCCAGCTCGTCCACCCCGGTCAGCCAGTCGAAGTAGCCGAGGTCCAGGGCCGGGTCGTCCCGGGCCAGTACGGCGGCCGGCCACCAGCTCTCTGCCGGCACGTCCACGTGCACTTGGCCGAACCCCTCTGTGTACGACGCCACGTCAGCGCCGAGCGCCTCGACGAACCGCGCGCCCACCTCCGCCGGCGTCACCGGGTCGGCCTCGGGGAGCCATCGGCCAACGGGCCGGCGACCAACGGCGCGGTCAACGCGGCCGCGGTCGGGATCGCCACCGGGGGGACGGCGCGGCCGGGCCGGGAGCCGCCGTTCAGCACGACGTCCTCGGCCGCGATCTTGTCCTGCAGCCGCAGGATGCCCTGCAGCAACGCCTCCGGGCGGGGCGGGCAGCCCGGCACGTAGACGTCCACCGGGATGATCTGGTCGACGCCCTTGGTCACGCAGTAGGAGTCCCAGTACGGGCCGCCACAGTTGGAGCAGGCGCCGAAGCTGATCACGTACTTCGGCTCGGGCATCTGGTCATAGAGCCGCTTCACCGCGGGCGCCATCTTGTCGGTGACCGTGCCGGAGACGACCATCAGGTCGGCCTGCCGGGGCCCGTGCGCGAACGGGATCACGCCCAGCCGGATAAAGTCGTGCCGCGACATCGAGGTGGCGATGAACTCGATCGCGCAGCAGGCCAGGCCGAAGTTGAAGACCCACAGGCTGTACCGCCGGCCCCAGTTCAGCACGAACTTGATCGGGTCCGGCAGCGCTGAGTCGAGCACACCCACGCCAGCAGACTAGCGGCGTCCTACGATCTTGCGGTGACCAGCATCGGCGGCACCGGCGGGATCGTGCTCGCCGGGGGCCGCTCCACCCGGATGGGCACGGCCAAGGCGGCGCTGGAGTGGCACGGCTCCACCCTGTTACGCCGGATGACCGGGCTGGTCGGGCGGGTGGTGGACGGGCCGGTGGTCGTCGTCGCCGCGCCCGGCCAGCGGCTGCCCAGCCTGCCCGAGCGGGTCGAGCTGGCTGCCGACCCAGCGGAAGGCCGCGGGCCGCTGCAGGGGATCGCGGTCGGCCTGGCCGCGCTCGCCGGTCGGGCCGAGACGGCGTTCGTCTGCGCCGTTGACCTGCCGTTCCTGCACCCGGCGTTCGTCCGGCGGGTGCTGCGTGGGCTGGCCGACGGCGCCGACGTCGCGCTGCCGGTGGTCAGGGGATATCCGCAGCCGCTTGCGGCCGGGTACCGCACCGCGCTGGCCCCGCTGGCCGCCGGCCTGCTCGCCGCCGGCCGGGCGCGGGTCGGCGGCCTGGCCGAGAGGTGCGCGGCCCAGCGGCTGGGCGAGGCGACGCTGCTGGCCGACCCTGTGCTGGCCGCGCTCGACCCCGACCTGGACTCGGTCCGCAACCTCAACTCGCCTTCGGACTACGCCACCGCCCGGGCCAGGCCGGCGCCCTGGATCTTGGTCTGGTACGGCGGCCGGCAGGCCCCGGTCGAGGCCGCGACACTGGCCACGGCCGCGGAGCTTGTCCTGCCCGCGAGGGGCCAGGTTGCCGTACGGGTGGAGCTGAACGGCGACCGGGTCGGCTGGGACGACGAGCTGCCGCTCGCCACCGGCGACCGGCTCGCCCTCTCGCTCAGACCCAGGTGAGCACACGCTTTCGCCAGGCGTACAGGATGCCGAGGGCGAGCAGCGCGACGAAGACGCCCATCTCGGCCAGCGCCCCGACGCCGAACTCGGGCTTGGCGAAGATCGTCGCCCAAGGGAAGAGGTAGACCGCCTCGACGGCGAAGACGACGTAGACGAAGGCGTAGACGTAGTACCGGATGTGGGTCTGCGCCCAGCCTTCGCCGACCGGGTCGACGCCGCACTCGTACGTCGCCAGCGCGTCGCCCCGGGCCCGGTCGGGGCGCAGCAGCCGGTTCGCCGCGAAGGCGACCGCGAGGAACCCGACGCCCACCAGCAGGACGATGCCGACCGTGCCCCACCCATTCATGCCCGGATCGTACTGCCGTCGGTGGCGCTCCCGGCAGGTGCGCTCTCCGTCGTAGTCGGGCAGTATCGTAACGTCAAGGCTGACGGGCGAGAGCACAGGCGATGGAGGTGAACCTCATGGGCCAACCAGACCGAATGCGCGTTCGGCCGCGCCTGGAGTCCGCACGGCTACCTGACGGGAGATATCTCTCGACGAGCTGACGAGGCTCTCCGAACAAACCCAACTTTTGATCCGGCGACTGGCGCGAGGCTTGGTGGAGGCACGAGGTCGCGGTGCTACGCCGCGCGACGTCGCCCAGGTGACGCGCCTCTATCTGGTCGGCGTGCTCGGCTGGGAGACCCGCGGTCACGCGCGGCGCCACTGCTCGAACGCAGGGTGCGGGCAGTCGGGCAGCCCGCGTTGGACGGCAGGCACCGGTTGCTGTCCTTCGAGATCGCCGAGTCGTCGACCTCATGCCGGCTCCGACCATGCCGGAGATCGACCGAGGCGCATTCTTCGAGAGGCACGACCTGATCGGTGGTTTCACGCGGTCAGTGCATCGGGCACCACCCGGCTTGACCTGGGACCCTCGCGAGGGCTCACATCGGGCCTGATCAGGGGCAGGTACGACTTGCCCGGTTCGCGAACGAGCGTACGATCCCTCGCCCCAGGTCAAGCCGGGTGATGCACTGGCTACTTGAGGCCGCTAGGTGACGCATCCACCGCTTGAAATCGCCGCGCTACGGTGTGCGCGGGAGGGGCGAACGGCAAGGGTGCTGTCCGTGTTGTCGCCGTGCGGGCCAATGCCACATCGGTGACCTCACGTGAGATCACCTACAGGCTGCTGCACTTCGAGTTTCGTCCAGGCATGTCACTGGCAGCAGCGTGGTCAGCCAGCGCCGACCCCGCCGCACTCGCCGGCACGATCTCAGTCAGGTAGCCCTGCCGCGACTTACGGCGTCCAGGGACGTCATGCTCGACCCGTAGTCAGCCTGGCTACTTGAGCTGGGTGAAGGTCCACTTCGCCCAGTCCCGCACGAACTGCTGTACGGTGAGATGGAACCTCTCCTCCAGCAGGCCGCCCGCGTTGCCACCGCTGTTGGCATCGTGGAACCAGGCGATCACGGCGGCCTGACCATACCGTACCCGCAAATACCACACCGCATAGAACGCCAGGTCGTAGTTGAGCGCGGCGCCCTTCCCGTAAAAATCCCTGTTGGTCGGCAGCCTGACGGTCAGCCCGCCCGGCGCGTGGTACGTCCGGTACGCCATTCCCCCCCGGTTCGCCTGCCGCAACGTGCCGTTGTGAAAGGCCACGAAGTCGGCATAGCCCTCGACCGCCCAGGTCTCGGTCTCCGGGTTGCGCTGAGCCCCGGACGCGGCATGGGTCAGCTCGTGCTCGAGAAGCGCACGGAAGCCCAACGGCGCCCGCCGCGCGCCCGGCACATCGACCACCACCTGCGGAATGTCGTCCTCGGCGCCGGACACCACCTGCCCGTCGGTGCCGACCACCGGCAGCCCGACCTCGAACCCGATGAACTCGGTGGAGGTGAACCGGCTGCGGAACCAGGCGTCGAACGTCGCGCGGTCGCCGGTCGCGAAAATGGTGAACGTGCGCTGCCAGTCGGGCGGCCAGCACGGCCCGGCATCCGCGATGGCCGCCTCCGCGTCGCGCATCACGTCACCCAACTGCGCGGCGACGTCCGCGGTGCCGGCCACCACGACGTTCTGGCCCCGGATGACTCGGAGGGTGGAGACATCCCACGGCATAGGCTGCCGGTTCGCTCCCGGCCCGAGCGACGGCGTGATGTCGGAGATCAGCAGCCGGCCCTGGCTGGCCTTGAGCCGGACCTGGAAATACTGGCCACCCGGCCGTGGGTCGATGCCCCGGATCTGGATCAGCCGCCAGGCCTGGCTCCACCCCTCGGTGTAGCTGCCCGGATGCAGCGGGTCAAGCTGCGGCAGCGAGGTGTCGACCGGCACGTACTGGAACGTTTGCAGATCGACCTGGCGCAGGTTGTTGAAAAGCCGGCGCTGGGCGGCCACCAGCTTAGTGTTGGACTGGTCGAGCAAAGCCAGGAACGCCGGGCGGTTGTAGCCGCGCAGCGCGTCGGCGTACCGGGTCAGCAGGTCGGCCACGTCACCCGTGGTGAACTGGGTGGACGGGTCCACGCCCCCTTGGCCACCCGCGACCGCGCCACCCTGCCCGGCCGGCGCCCGGGTCGCCGTGCTGGCCGGCTCCTGGTGGCTGGCCGCCAACGGGACCAGGCCAACCAAGCCGAGCAACGCGAGGGCGAACACGACCATCCACCCACGGCGCCTGTTCGGCGGCGGAGGCTGCGGCGCCCGCCAGCCCATCGCCGTGTAGTGCGGCGGCCATACGTGCTGGTAAGACGGGTGCTCGAACGGTGGGTTCTGCTGCGGGGTGACCGGCGCCGACGGGGTGACCGACACCCTGGCGGGCGGCCGGGCCTGCCACGACGGATTGCCCGAGGCGTCGCCCGGGTGCCGCGGCCTGCCAGTCATCGTCCCCCCACGTTGGCGTGTCGGTGCAGTCTAAGCGGGAATGTCCCGCTCCACCGGACCTGGGTTCAGCTCGCGCGGCGTCGATCGGCCACCACCCCAGTGATCTCACGTTTTGTACACACGACAGCACAATGCGTAATAGGTCGGCTGTCCGGGGCCTCCGCTTGCCGGCCGGTCGCGATAATTGTCGGCCAGGGACTACGCCTCTCGGCGGCTTTCGTGGCAATATTCCTTGCGCCCCCTCGGAACCCCACCGCTACCTCGTGGCTTGTGATAGGGAGACGGCATTGCCTGCCGATTCTCAGGCGTACCAGCACGCCTTGCTCATGCTGCGCTCCGGTGACGCGGAGGGCGCCAGCCAGTGGCTGCAGATCGCAGCGAACAGCGGAGACGTCCGGGCTATGACGATGCTCGGGCTCTACTATGCCGAGTCCAATGATCATCCGGCGGCGACGACCTGGCTCACTCGGGCCGCCGAGGCAGGCGACCAGAGCGCGATGAACTTCCTCGGCGCCCTGTACGACGACCGCGGCGACCTGTCCAGCGCGGTGCAATGGTGGGGCCGGGCGGCCCAGCAGGGCAATCTGCAGGCCATGTACAACCTCGGCGAGCTGCTGCTGCGCTCCGGCTACCTGGTCGAGGGCGAGGGCTGGATCAGGGCCGCCGCACAGGCCGGCCATCCCAAGGCGGCGGCCCGGCTCGGCCAGCTCCTCGCGCGCCAGGTCGTGCCCGAGCCGCGGCACGACCCGGTCCCGCCGCCCCCGGCGCCGAACACCGAGCCCTGGCAGCCTGCGGAGCCGTACTACGGCCACGACTCCTGGCAGGGCCAGGGCGGGACGACGTGGCACGCCGACCCGCCGGAACAGACCGGACCGCCCGCCGCCAGCCGGCACGCCTGGTAACGTCGCGGCGAGCCGCCGGTCGGGGGCCGGGCTAGCCGGTGCCCCGCATGACGACGGCGCCGTGGTTGTCGCGCACCTGCAGGTCCGCCACGTCATCGGTCCGCAGCTCGGTTGCGCCGTCGACGTTGACGTCCCGGCCGGGCACGGCACGCCAGGACGCCGCCGCGGTCGACCGGCCGGACCGATCGGTGACGTAGAGGGTGTACGACGTGCTCTCGCCGCCCGTCCCAGCGCTGCCGGACCCGCCGTAGTCGCCACCGCTCTCCGCCGCGCAGCGCACCCGGATCGCCGAGCCCCAGGCACGGGCGGTCAGCCAGGCCGTGCCGTGCGCACCGTGCTCCCCCACCGGAGCCAGCATGACGGTGCGGGTCGGCGGCGCCGGGCCGGGCCGGGCGGAGGTTACCCGCTCGACCAGCACGGTGCCGCCGACGGCGACCGCCGCGGCCGCCGTACCCGCGACCAGCCCGGTACGCCACCGGGACCGCCGGCGCTCCCGGCGTGCCTGCCGCAGCAGCGTCGGCAGCAGTGTCGCCGGCAGCGGCGGGTCGTCCACCCCAGAACCGCCCGGCACAGGACTGCCAGCCACCGGACCGCCCGGCCGAACACCATCCATTGTGGACACCAGATCGGCCGGCAGCCGGGCCAGCAGGCCGGGCAGCCCGGCCAGGTCGCGCACCGCCGCCGTGCAGGCCGGGCAGCTTTCCAGGTGCTGCTCGAAGCCCTGCCGCTCTTCCGGGTCGAGGGCGCCGAGCATGTATGCCGCATCGTCACGCCCATACCGGCAGGTCATGCTGTCACCCCCATCTCCTCCAGGATCAGCCGGAGCGCCCGCAGTGCGTAGTGCGTGCGCGACTTCACCGTGCCGGGCGGCACGCCGAGCCGGTCCGCCGCCTCCGCCACCGATGCGCCGAGATAGAAGCACTCGACCAGCACCTCGCGGTGCGGCCGGGACAGCCGGCGCAGCGCCTCGGCGACCAGCCAGGACTGCACCGCGGCCTCCGCGGCGTCCGGGCCGGCGACCTCCGGCACCTCGTCGGTCACCACCTCCGGCCGGGCCTGCCGGGACCGCCATTCGTCGATCAGCACGTTGCGGACGGTCCGCAGCAGCCAGCCGCGGGTCGAGCCGCGGGTCGGGTCGAATGCCTCCGGGTGCCGCCAGGCACGCAGCAGCGCCTCCTGTACGGCGTCCTGCGCCCGGCCGACGTCGCCGCCGGTCAGCCGCAGGGCGTAGGACCACAGCGCAGCCGCGTGATCGCCGTGCAGCGTCCGGATGAGGGCGTCCCCGACGCCGGCCGCCCGGTCAGCCAGTACCCTCACCTCCCGTACGGTGTCACGGCTTGGCCGGGCCGGCGGTTCAGCTGAACCGGCACCGGCCAGCCTTACGTGTATCCGGACATGAGATCACTGCTGTACGGCGCCACGACAGCCCTCGCGCTCGCCGGGACGGCCAGCCTGGCTGGCTGCGGTTCGAGCACCCCGGCCACCCCGACGAACGCCACCGGCTTCTCGATCACGATCAAGGACTTCGGCTACGGCGCCCCGCTGACGGTCAGTCCCGGTGCCACCGTGACCGTCCGCAACCAGGACGGGCCGAAGCACGACGTGTCCGGCCAGGGGTTCACGACCAGCCTGCTCAGCACCGGCGAGTCCGGCACCTTCACCGCCCCGACCGCCGAGGGGTCGTACAGCTACACCTGCTCGATCCACGCGCGAATGCACGGCGAGCTCGTGGTCAAGGCAGGCGCCACACCCGCCGCCGCGGGCGGCGACAGCCCGGCTCCTCGAGGTTAGCCGGGTTGTTAGGTGACGGGGGGAGCGGTCGCTGGTTGGTGACGTTCGGTGGTCGCCGAGGCCGTCATCCCGACAGGCAACGGGCCGCGGCACCTACAAGGGCACCGTCGGTTACTCGTGGTGCGACAACACCGGTGAGTCGCTGGCGCTCAAGCTACGCAAGGGCAGCGCCGGCTCCCACAAGGTGGCCGATCACATTGAGGTGCTGGATGCGGCCATCGCCCAGATCTGTTCGTCTGGCTACGGCTGCTGTCCTTGGGCGACGAGCTGGCCAAGGCCGTACCCAAGACCCTGCGCTACCGGCTGATGCGCGTCGCCGCCCGCATCGTCCGCAGCCAACCGAAGATCAACACCCCAAAGCCGGAGACGCCACCCGCCACCCCCGCGAACGATCAAGGCCAAGTGTGACGAGCCTCTTTTCTGCACGCCAGTTGCCTTGCGGCGACCAGCTTGCCACCGGAACTACGCTGGGTACCTGCCGCTTTACTCGCCGAATTTCTCAAGTTTTTTGGCCGGGCGCTCGCCTTGGCGGGCCGGTTCTGTCGGTGGCCTCTTTTATTCTTCTCCTATGTCGAACGCGGTCGCCCTGGTTGAGCAGCTCTCTGCGCTGCTTGGCTCCAGTGGTGGCGTCGACTGGTCGTCACTTTCCGACGCGCAGGTGGACGACTTGCTGGTGCGGGTGCATCAGCAGGTCGGGCGGCTCACCGGTAATGTGCTGCTGCCGTTGGTGCGGGAGGCGGAGTCGCGGGGCCTGGCTGCCGCGCATGACGCGCCGAGCACGCGGGCGTGGCTGCGGGACGCCCTGTTGGTGCGGCCCGGCGAGGCCGGGCGGCTGCTCCAGCTCGCCACGGCGCTGGACGGTGACCTGCCGGAGACGGCCGCCGCGCTTTCGGACGGCGCGATCGGCGTCGAGCACGCCCGAGTGGTCGCCGAGGCGATCCGGGCGCTGCCGGCGGAGACCCCGGCGGAGACGCGGGTCGCGGCGGAGCGGGAGCTGATCCGGCGCAGCGCCACGGTGGACCCGGATGCGGTGGCGCTGCTCGGGCGGCGGGTGCTGGACGTGGTGGACCCCGATGGCAGCGCCGAGCTGCAGGCTCAGCAGGTCGAGCGGGAGGCCGCCGCAGCCTACGCACGCCGTGACCTGCGCATTTCTCCTGCCGGACCCGGACTGAAGCGGATCTGCGGGTTCCTGGACACCGAGGGCGCCGAGACCCTCCGCGTCGCGCTCGACCCGCTGGCCGCGCCCCGCCCCGCCGACCCGGAGAACGGCGTGCGGGACGAGCGCAGCCACGGGCAGCGGATGGCCGACGCGCTGGTGGACCTAGCCGAGCGGTCCCTGCGGATGGGCGACCTGCCGGACAACGGCGGCGAGCGCCCCACTCTGGTCGTGACCATGCCCTACGACAAGCTCGCCGCGGCGACCGGCGTCGGGATACTGGACAACGGCGACATCCTGCCCGCCAGCCAGGTACGGCGCCTCGCCTGCGACGCCCACATAATCCCCGCGGTGCTCGGCGGGGAGAGCCAGGTGCTCGACCTCGGCCGCGGCTCCCGGCACTACGCCGGCGCGGCCCGCCGCGCCATTATCCTCCGCGACCGCGGCTGCGTCTTCCCCGGCTGCGACCGCCCCTACCAATGGTGCCAGGTCCACCACTGCACCCACTGGGCCAACGGCGGCAGAACAGACCAGAACAACGGCGTACTCCTCTGCGGACACCACCACCGCGCCATACACCACAACGGCTGGGACGTACGAATAGCAGACGACGGACTACCAGAGCTCCTGCCCCCACCATCAACCGACCCGGAACGGAAACCCATCCGCCACCACCGGCACCGAAAACGTACAGCATGACAAGGGAAACGGGAGAAGGTGACCGTCGGCGCCACGGGTGCCGGCGGGCCACCGGCCAGGCTGGGGTCTGGCGGCTCCTCGAGGCTAGCCGGGACCGTGTTGCCGGGGTGGCCACGGGGAGTGATCCCTGGCTGGTGACGTCTGGTGGCCGCCGAGACAGTCACCCCGGCACGCCCCTCCCTCCGCCACTGAGCCCCGCCCCCACGAACCGACAACGCTACGTGACCACCCCCCAGGCACCCACCGTAGTCAGCCCGGCAGCCACATCCCGACCACGTGCGAAGAGCCGACAACCCCGGCGGCTACTGACCAGCGGCGGCGCGGGCGTGATCCAATGGCGGTATGCCGCCCGAGGACCTCCCACAGGTCGTCCGGGACGTCCGCGCCTCAACCGCCCGGTTCCTGCTGGGCCTCGACGCCCTGCGCGAGGACGACGTACGCCGGCCGTCGCTGCTGCCCGGCTGGACCGTCGGGCACGTTCTCTGCCACGTCGCCCGCAACGCCGACGGGATGGTGCGGGCGTTGGACGGCGCCCGGCGGGGCGAGCCGGCCGCGATGTACCCGCGGGGCGCCGAGGGACGGGCGGCCGACATCGAGGCCGGCGCCGGCCGCCGTCTGCCGGAGCAGGTCGAGGACGTCCGTGCCTCGGCGCAGCGGCTGGACGACGCCTGGCGGGCGCTGCCGGCCGAGGCCTGGGACCGCGACGCGATCACCCGGACCGGCACTGTGCCGGCCTGGCGGACGGTGGTCGGCCGCTGGTCCGAGATCGAGCTGCACTGGGTGGACCTCGACACCGGCTACGGCCCGGACGGCTGGCCGGCGGCCTACGTCGACCTGCTGCTCCACCTCACCACGGGACGTTCGCTGGGCCGGCGGCTGCCGGCTGGGCTGCGGCTGGACCTGGTCGGGACGGACACCGGACAGCGCTGGTCCGTCGACGGCACAGGATCCGCCGACGGCACGGGCTCCGCCGGCGGCACAGGATCCGCCGGCAGCATGGGAAACGACGCCGGGCGCGCGGGCGGCATCGTCGTGCATGGCCCGTCCTGGGCGCTGGCCTGCTGGCTGGCCGGGCGGACCGCACCGGTCCACGCCGTACTGAAGGTCACTGACGGCGTCGACCTTCCAGAGTTGGCGCCCTGGCTGTGAGGAGCACGATGGCACCCCGTCCCCGTACCACGCCCCGCCCCCGAAGGGAGTCCGTCGACCTCTCGGCGTACCCCGACCTGATCGTCATCTACCTGGGCATGAAGGCGCACACCCTGCGCGCGGTGGCCACGATCCTCGGCTACGGCCCGCGGATCCAGCGATCCGTCGATGCCGACCCGGACGGCCTGCTCCGGCACGAGCTGATCTTCTACTCGCTCAACCCGGCCCGGATCCACATCGGCATGCGGCAGTACTGGCGGGACTTCGACGCGCTGGAACGGTGGGCCCGGACCGACCCGCACGCGCAGTGGTGGCGCGCGCTGCAGGCCGACACGACCGGCACCGGCTTCTGGCACGAGGCGTACTTCGCCCGCGGCGGGATGGAGGCGCTCTACCTCGACGTGCCACAGGGGTACGGGCTGAAGGCGTTCGCCCCGGTCTCGGAGGCGCGCGGGTCGATGTTCTCCGCCCGTCGGCGGCTGCGGCTGCCCGGCCAGGACACGACCGCACCGCCGGTCGCGGAGGACGACTTCTACGACGAGGGCCGGGCAAGCTGACCGGCTAGGGAGCCAGCCACCCGATCCAGCTCGGCGCGGTCCGGCCGGCGGCGACCCTTGGCAACCAGCCGGAGCCGGTCGACCCGCCCCCAGCGCGGGATGACGTGCAGGTGGCTGTGGAGCACGGTCTGCCAGGCCGCCGGGCCGTCGGCGAGCAGCAGGTTGACCCCGGGGCAGCCGAGCACGGCCCGGACAGCGGCCACCAGCTTGCACCCGACCTCGAACATGCGCGCGGCGTCGGCGCCGTCCAGGTCGGACAGGCTGGCTGCGTGCCGGCACGGGACCACCAGGGTATGGCCGGCGGTGAACGGCTCGATGTCGCAGAACGCCAGCACCCGGTCGTCGGCGTACACGATGCTGGCCGGTGCCTGGCCTGCGACAATCGCGCAGAACACGCAGTCCATCGGGCGCGGCTCAGCCGGTGCGGCCGACCACGAAGTCGGCCAGCGACTCCAGCGCTCGGCGGGCCGGCCGGTCCGGCAGCCCGGCCAGCTCGGCCCGGGCCTGGTCGGCGTACGACAGCATGCCGCGGCGGGCCCGCGCCATCGCGTCCGAGCCGCGCAGCAGGCCCAACGCCTCGGCGTGCAGGGCATCGTCGACGAGCGGCCCGGCGAGCAGGTCGCGCAGCCGCGCCTCGGCCGGGTCGGCGGACGCCAGCGCGTACAGCACCGGCAGCGTCCGGACGCCCTCGCGCAGGTCGGTGCCCGGGGTCTTGCCCGACTCGGTCGAGTCCGAGGCCACGTCGAGCAGGTCGTCGGAGAGCTGGAAGGCCACCCCGACCGACTCGCCGTACCGCTTCAGGCGGTCCACAATGGACGGTGAGGCGTCGGCGAAACGGGCGCCGAACAGCGCCGACGTGGCGATCAGGGAGCCGGTCTTCTCGGCCAGCACGGACAGGTAGTGCTGGACCGGGTCGGCGCCCGGGCCCGGCCCGACGGTCTCCCGGATCTGCCCGGTCACCAGCCGCTCGAACGTCCGGGCCTGGATCCGCACCGCCTCGGGCCCGAGGTCAGCGAGCAGGTCCGAGGCGCGGGCGAAGAGGAAGTCGCCGGTCAGGATGGCCACGGTGTTGTCCCACCGGGCGTTGGCCGACAGGGCGCCGCGGCGGACCGGCGCCTCGTCCATCACGTCGTCGTGGTAGAGCGTGGCAAGATGGGTCAGCTCGACGACGACCGCCGCGGCGATCACCTCCTCGCTGGCCGGGCGCGGCCCGAACTGCGCGGCCAGCACGGTCAGCAGTGGCCGGAACCGCTTGCCCCCGGCCACCATCAGGTGCCCGGCCGCCTCCGCGACGAACGCGTCGTCGCTCGCCGCCGAGCCGCGCAGCAGCAGCTCCACCTTGACCAAGGCCGACTCCACGGTCGCCGCCAGCGCCGGGTCGGCGAGGTCAAGGCCGGTGAGCGTGCGGCTGGTCGGCGACATGGGAGCGGCCCTAACCCACCAGATGAGCCGCGTGCTGGGCCAGCTCCAGCACTGGCTGCGGCACCAGCCCGAGCACCAGCGTGACCGCCGCGCCGATGCCGAGCGCCACCGTGGTGAGCACGCTCGGCACCGCCACGGTCGGGCCGGACTCGGCCGGGTCGGAGAAGTACATCAGCACGATCACCCGCACGTAGTAGAACGCCGCCACCGCCGAGGCCAGCAAGGCGACCACCACCAGGGGCCCGGCCGTGGCCCACGCCGCCTGGAACACCACGAACTTGCCGATGAACCCGCTCGTCAGCGGGATCCCGGCGAACGCGAGCAGGAACAGGGTGAACAGCGCGGCGACCAGCGGCGACCGCCGGGCCAGCCCGGACCATTGCGACAGGTGGGTCGCCTCGCCGTCGGCGCCGCGCACCAACGTCACCACCCCGAACGCGCCGAGCGTCGCGAAGCTGTACGTCGCCAGGTAGAACAACACGCTGGACAGCCCGCGGCTGTCCACCGAGATCAGCCCGACCAGGATGAAGCCCGCGTGCGCGATCGAGGAGTATGCCAGCAGCCGCTTGATGTCGGTCTGGGTCAGCCCGAGCACCGCGCCGACGACCATGCTGGTGATCGCCACGGCCCACACCACCGGCCGCCAGTCCCACGCAGTGTTGCCGAACCCGACGTAGAGCACCCGCAGGATCGCGCCGAAGGCCGCGACCTTGGTGCAGGCCGCCATCAGCGCGGTGACCGGGGTCGGCGCACCCTGGTAGACATCCGGCGTCCAGGTGTGGAACGGCGCCACGCCGGCCTTGAACAGCAGCCCGATCACCAGCAGGGCCAGACCGAGAAAGAGCAGCGTGTCGCTGCGGTCCGACCCGGAGGAAGCATGCAGGATCGCCGACAGGTCCACCGTGCCGGCGTAGCCGTAGAGCAGCGCGACGCCGTAGAGGAAGAACGCGGAGGCGAACGCACCGAGCAGGAAGTACTTGACCGCCGCCTCCTGGGACAGCAGCCGGCGCCGCCGGGCCAGCCCGGCCAGCAGGTACAGCGGCAGGCTCAGCACCTCCAGCGCGACGAACATCAGGAGCAGGTTGTTCGCCGCCGGGAAGAGCATCATCCCACCCAGCGCAAACAGCGTCAGCGGGAACGCCTCGGTCTGCATGTGCGGCGCGGTCAGCAGCCGGCGGTCGCTGGGGCTGCCCACCGGCACCGCGGCCTGGGCCACCAGCGCGCCGCCGCCGGTGTCCACCGACCGTTCGCCGATCAGCAGGATGGCCAGCAGGCCGAGCACCAGCAGGGTGCCCTGCAGGAACAACGTCGCGCCGTCGATCGCGACCGCCCCGGCCGCCGTCAGCTCACCCCTGCCGGCCACCACGATGACCGCCGCCAGCGCGGCCAGCAGGCCCACCACGGACAGCACGAGCTGCGCGGCGTACCGCCGCGCCCGCGGCACGAACGCCTCGACCAGCACGCCGACCGAGGCCACCCCCAGCACGATCAGCACCGGCGCCAGCCCGGAGTACGAGATGGACGGCGCGGTGATCTTCCCGTCCACCACGGCTGGGGCGGCGAGCCCCAGCGCCCCGGTCGGGATCACTTGTTCTCTCCCGTCTGCGCGGCCACCGTGGGCACCGGGTCGGTCTGGTGCACGTCGGTCATCGTGGCGTTCACCGCCGGCCGGATGATGTCCAGCACCGGCTTGGGGTAGATCCCGAGCACCACGATCAACGCCAGCAGCGGGCCGACCGCCCAGATCTCCCGGGCGTTGAGGTCACGCCAGCCTCGCGCGTCCTCCTTGGGCGGGCCGTGGAAGACCCGCTGGTAGAGGATCAGGATGTACAGCGCGGCCAGGATGATCCCGCTGGTGGCGATGACGGCGTACGTCCGATGCCGGGTGAACGTGCCGACCAGCACCAGGAACTCGCTGACGAACGTGCTCATCCCGGGCAGCGCCAGCGAGGCCAGCCCGGCCAGCAGGAAAGCGCCGCCCAGCAACGGCTGGGTCTTCGCCACCCCGCCGTAGTCGGAGATCTCCCTGCTCTTGCCCCGGCTGATCAGGATGCCGGCGGCCAGGAACAGCGCGCCCGTGGCCAGCCCGTGGTTGACCATGTAGAACACCGCGCCGGCCATCCCCTGGCTGGTGAACGCGAAGATGCCCAGCCCGATGAACCCGAAGTGCGCCACCGAGGTGTAGGCGATCAGCCGCTTCATGTCCCGCTGCCCCATCGCCAGCAGCGCCGCATAGATCACGCCGGCCACCGAGAGCACGATGACGGCGGGCGCGAAGTACCGCGAGGCGTTCGGGAACAGCGGCAGGCAGTAGCGCAGGAAGCCAAAGGTGCCGACCTTGTCCAGCACGCCGACCAGCAGCGCGGCACCGCCGGCCGGTGCCTCGGCGCCCGCGTCCGGCAGCCAGGTGTGGAACGGCACCAGCGGCGCCTTGATCGCGAAGGCGATGAAGAAGCCGAGGAACAGCAGCTTCTCGGTGCCCGGCTCGATGTGCATCCCGGCCAGCTCGGTGAAGGCGAACGTCCCGTGCCCGAGCGACCTGCCGGAGACGACGTACAGGCCGATCACCGCGGCCAGCATGAGCAGGCCGCCGACCAGGCTGTAGAGGAAGAACTTCACCGCCGCGTACTGCCGGCGCGGCCCGCCGAACGCGCCGATCAGGAAGTACATCGGCACCAGCATGGCCTCGAAGAACACGTAGAACAGGAACACGTCGGTGGCCGCGAAGACCCCGATCATGAAGAACTCGAGCAGCAGCAGCAGCGCGAAGAACGTCTTCGCGCTTTTCCCGGCGGGGGTCTCCTCGTGCCAGCTCGCCGCGATCACGCAGGGCACCAGGACGGCGACCAGAGCGATCAGCACCAGCGCGATGCCGTCCACCCCGAGCGCGAAGTGCACACCGAACGACGGGATCCACGACCGGGAGAAGACGAGCTGGAACCGCGGGCCGTTCGGGTCGAAGCTGACGCTCATGGCGACGGCGACCGCCAGGGTGGCCAGTGCCGTGCCCAGGGTCACCCACTTGGCCACCTGCTCGTCGTCCTTGGGCAGCAGCCAGACCAGCACCGCGCCGACGAGCGGGATGATCAGCAGGACCAGCAGGTAGACGCTGCTCACGCGAACCTCACCGCCAGCAGGGCCGCAATCAGCAGCACCGAACCTCCCAGCATGGACAGCGCGTACGAGCGCACGTACCCGGTCTGCAGCCGGCGCAGCCGGCCGGAGCTTCCACCGAACCCGGCGGCCAGCCCGTTCACGAGGCCGTCGATGCCGCGGTTGTCCAGCCAGACCAGCAGCCGGACCAGCCACTGGCCGGGCCGCATGAACACCACCTCGTTGAACGCGTCGGCGTACAGCCCCGCGCGGGCCGCCCGGGTGATCGGCGAGACGTTCGCCGGGGCGACCGCCGGCACCGGCACCCGGCCGAAGAACACCCAGGCCAGCGCCACGCCGGACAGCATCGCCACGACGGTGGCCAGCGTCATCACCCCGGCGCTGACCGTGTGGTGGGCTGGCTCGGCGAAGCCGACCACCGGTTCCAGCCAGCCGACCAGCCGGTCCCCGATGGCGAAGAAGCCGCCGGCCGCGACCGAGCCGACCGCCAGCAGCACCATCGGCACCACCATCACCCGGGGTGCCTCGTGCGGGTGGGCCGCGGCGCCGTCCGGGGCGGTCTCCCAGCGCTTCTCACCGAAGAACGTCATGAACATCAGCCGGGTCATGTAGAACGCCGTCAGCGTCACGCCAATCAGCGCACAGGTCCCGAGGATCGCCCCGGAGCCGCCGCCCTTGTTGAACGCCGCCTCGATGATCTTGTCCTTGGAGAAGTACCCGGAGAGAAACGGAAAGCCGATCAGCGCCAGGTAGCCCAGCGCGAAGGTGCCGAACGTCCACGGCAGGTACCGCGCCAGGGCACCGTACCGGCGCATGTCGACCTCGTCGTTCATCGCGTGCATGACCGACCCGGCGCCGAGGAACAGCCCGGCCTTGAAGAAGCCGTGGGTGAGCAGGTGCAGGATGCCGAAGGCGTAGGCGACCGGGCCGAGCCCGACGGCGAGGAACATGTACCCGATCTGGCTCACCGTGGAGTAGGCCAGCACCTTCTTGATGTCGTCCTTGGCGCAGCCGCAGATGCAGCCGTAGAGCAGGGTGATCGCGCCGACCACGGCGACCGCGGTCCGGCCGGACTCGGTCAGGTCGTACAGCGGGCTGGACCGGGCGATCAGGTAGACCCCGGCGGTGACCATGGTCGCGGCGTGGATCAGCGCCGACACCGGGGTCGGGCCCTCCATCGCGTCCGGCAGCCAGGTCTGCAGCGGGAACTGGCCGGACTTGCCGCACGCGCCGAGCAGGAGCAGCAGCGCGACGGCCAGCAACATGCCGGAGGAGAGCGCGCCGGCCCCGGCGAACACCCCGTCGAACGACGTCGTGCCCAGGGTGGCGAACATCAGCATGATCGCCAACGACAGGCCCACGTCGCCAACCCGGTTCACCACGAAGGCCTTCTTGGCCGCGGTGGCCGCGCTCGGCTTGTGGAACCAGAACGCGATCAGCAGGTACGACGCCAGGCCCACGCCCTCCCAGCCGACGTACAGCGAGAGGAAGCTGTTGCCGAGCACCAGCAGCAGCATCGAGCCGACGAAAAAGTTGAAGTAGCCGAAGAACCGGCGCCGCCCCGGGTCGTCCGCCATGTACCCGATCGAGTAGACGTGGATCAGCCCGCCGACCCCGGTGATCAGCAGCACGAAGCAGGCCGACAACCGGTCGAAAAGCAGCCCGGCATCCACCTGGAACCCGTTGACCGGGATCCAGGTGTACAGGTGTTGCTGGACGCCGTGCGCGTCCAGCCCGCGGAGCTGGAAGAAGTACACCAGCCCCAGCAGGAACGACGTGAGCACCGTCGCGGAGCCGAGGTAGGGTGCCCACCGGTCCAGCCTGCGCCCGCCCAGCAGCAGCACCGCGGCCCCCGCGAAGGGCAGGGCGAGCAGCAGCCACAGCGACGACAGGGCACCCGTGGCCGCGACGTAGTGGGCACCGTGGGAAAGCGCCATACCGTGGGCCATACCGTGGGAAAAGGTCACCGTTGTCCGTCCGTCAGTACTTGAGCAGGCTGGCGTCGTCGACCGAGGCCGACCGGCGGGTCCGGAAGATCGACATGATGATGGCCAGGCCCACCACGACCTCGGCGGCGGCCACCACCATCACGAAGAAGGCCATCACCTGGCCGTCCAGCGTGCCGTTGATCCGGCTGAACGTGACCAGCGTGAGGTTCGCGGCGTTCAGCATCAGCTCTATACACATGAAGACGACGATCGCGTTACGCCGGACCAGCACGCCGACCGCGCCAATGGTGAACAGCACGGCGGACAGCACCAGGTACCAGGAGGGGCTCACTTCTTGCCTCCGTCACGGGCCGCCGCCCCGTCGGTGGACACGGCGGTGGACACGGCGGTGTCGGTCGGGGCGACGCCGTTGCCGTCGCCCTCGAGCTCGGCCAGCGTGGTCGTCACGCCGGCCAGGTTGGGCTCGACCAGCCGAGACACGCTGCCCTCGGCGACGGTGCCGTCCGGGAGCAGGGCCGGCGTGGCGATCGAGTTGCTGGTGGCAAACACGCCCGGCCCCGGCTCCGGCTGTGGATGCGTGCCGCGGAACCGCTGCCTGGCCAGCTCCTTCTGGGTTGGCTTCTCGCCGCGCTCGCGCTCGACGTGCGCCAGCACCATGGCGCCGACCGCGGCGGTGATCAGCAGCGCGCTGGTCAGCTCGAAGGCGAAGACATAGTCGCGAAACAGCAGGGCCGCGATGTCCTGGACGTTGTTGGTCACGTTGGGCAGGCCCACCGGGGTGATGTCTCGGACCCCCCGGTACACCGCCCCACCGACCAGCCCGGCGAAGCCCAGCCCCAGCACCAGGGCCGCGGTTCGCTGGCCGCGCAGCGTCTCCACCAGCGAGTCAGCCGAGTCCCGCCCGACCAGCATCAGCACGAACAGGAACAGGATCATGATCGCGCCGGTGTAGACGATGATCTGGACGACGCCGAGGAACGGCCCCTGCTGGACGAAGTAGAACACGCCCAGGCTGAACATCGTCATCACCAGGAACAGCGCCGAGTGCACGGCGCTGCGGGCCAGCACCATACCGACGCCGCCGGTCACCGCCACGATGCTGAGCACCGCGAAGACGACGGACTCGCCGGTGCTCATGTCGCCGGCGGCCGCGAGGAGCTGCCCGGTCACTGGTGCGCACCTTCCCCTTCGCCAGCGCCGGCCTGCTCCCGGCCGGCCGACTCTTGACCGACGTAGTAGTCGGTCTCGGAGTCGCCGAGCCGCATCGGGTGTGGCGGCGCCTCCATGCCCGGCAGCAGCGGCGCCAGGAGCTGCTCCTTGGTGTAGATCAGGTCCCTGCGGTCGTCCAGGGCCAGCTCGTACTCGTTGCCCATGGTCAGCGACCGGGTCGGGCAGGCCTCGATGCACAGGCCGCAGAAGATGCAGCGCAGGTAGTTGATCTGGTAGATCGCGCCGTACCGCTCACCGGGCGAGTAGCGCTCGGTCTCGGTGTTGTCGGCGCCCTCGACGTAGATCGCGTCGGCCGGGCAGGCCCAGGCGCACAGCTCGCAGCCGACGCACTTCTCCAGCCCGTCGGGGTGCCGGTTGAGGTAGTGCCGGCCGTGGTAGCGCGGCGCGGTCGGCCGCATCTCGTAGGGATACTCGTAGGTGAAGCGCTTCTTGAACATCTGACCGAAGGTCAGGCCGAAGCCCTTGACGGCATCAAACATCGGCGGAGGCCTCCTCTGCCGCGTGCGTTTTCGCGGTCAACCGGGGCGACGGCGGCACCACCAGGTCCATCGGCGGGATGGGGTACGGCGGCGGCTCGCCGGCCGCCCAACCGGCAGCCGGCCCGGCCACCAGGCCGGCCGCGTTCTCGGCCCCTGCCGCGTCGGCGCCCGCCGCGTCGACCGCCCGGCGCTGCGGCCAGAACAGCAGGAACATGATCACCATGAGCGCGGCGGCACCGACCAGCAACATCATCTGGCGCAGGTCGACACCCTCGTTGAGCAGGGTGTGGATGGTGGCGACCGCCATGATCCAGGCCAGGTTGACCGGGATCAGGACCTTCCAGCCAAGGACCATGAACTGGTCGTAGCGCATCCGGGGCAGCGTGCCGCGCAGCCAGGTGAACACGAAGATCCCGATCACGACCTTGCCGGTGAACCACAGCAGTGGCCACCAGCCCGAGTTCGCCCCGGCCCAGACCGTGGAGATCGGGAACGGTGCCCGCCAGCCCCCGAAGAACAGCGTCGCCGCCAGCCCTGACACGGTGACCACCGCGACGTACTCGGCCAGCATGTACATGCCGAACTTCAGCGAGGACGAGTACTCCGTGAAGTAGCCGCCGACCAGCTCCGACTCGGCCTCCGGCAGGTCGAACGGCGCCCGGTTCGTCTCGCCCACCACCGAGACGGCGTAGATGACGAACGAGATGAACAGCGGGAAGACGAACCACCGGCTGGCCTGCGCGTCCACGATCTGCGAGGTGGACATCGAGCCGGCGTACAGGAAGACCGCGACGATCGACAGCCCCATCGCGATCTCGTAGCTGATCATCTGGGCCGCGCTGCGCAGCCCGCCCAGCAGCGGGTACGTCGAGTTGGACGCCCAGCCGGCCAGCACGACGCCGTAGACGCCGAGCGAGGAGCAGGCGAAGACGATCAGCGCCCCGACCGGCAGGTCGGTGAGCTGCAGCGCGGTGCGGTGGCCGAAGATGCTGACCTCCGGCCCCAGCGGAATGACGCAGAAGGCCAGGAAGGCCGGGATCGCGGTAAGGATCGGGGCCAGGATGTAGACCGGCTTGTCGACCATCGTCGGCATGATGTCTTCCTTGAACGCCAGCTTCAGGCCATCGGCCAGGCTCTGCAGCAGGCCCCACGGACCGACCCGGTTCGGGCCGATGCGGTTCTGCATGTAGCCGACGACCTTGCGCTCGAAGACCACGCCGAACAGCACCATCACCATCAGGTAGGCGAAGATCGCAACCGCCTTGATGGCGATCAGCCAGATCGGCTCGGTGCCGAAGCTTTCCAGCGACGGCGCCCCGAGCAGGGGCGCAGCGGCGAGGGGGGTCATGCCGCACCTCCGGTGGAGACCGTGACGATGCTGCCGGCGCCCGCGCCGAGGGTCCGGCGCACCGCGGAGCCGGGCGAGTTGGCCGGCAGCCAGACCACCCCGTCGGGCATGTCCACAATGGACAGTGGCAGCGTGATGGCGCCGCGCGCGGTGGACACCCGCAGCGGCTGGCCCTCGGTAGCGCCGACCTCGGCCGCGGTCACGGCCGACAGCAGCGCCCGGGCCGGTCTCGCCGTACCGGCCAGGTGCGGCTCACCGTCCTGCAGCGAGCCGGCGTCGAGCAGCAGCCGCCAGGTGGCCAGCACTGCCTGGCCCGGCGGCGGCTGGCTCACCCGGACCGGCGGGACGTTCGGGTCGGCCGCCCGACCGGCCTCCTCGACCACACCCAGCCTGGCCAGCTCGGTCCGGGCTGCGGCCGGGCCGGGCAGCCCGAGGTCAAGATCCAGCTCAGCGGCCAGCGCGTGCAGCACCCGGCCGTCGGCCAGCGCGCCGGTGGAGCTCAGGGTGGTGTCGAACGGCCGGTGCCGGCCCTCCCAGGTCAGGAACGTGCCGGCCTTCTCCACCACGGGGGCGACCGGCAGCACAACGTCGGCCCGGGCGGTCACCGCGGACGGCCGCAGCTCCAGGCTGACCACGAAGCCCACCCGCTCCAGCGCCTGCTCGGCCAGCGCGGGGTCGGCCAGGTCGCCCGGGTCGACACCGCCCACCAGCAGCGCGTCGAGCCGGCCCGCACCGGCCGCGGTCAGCATGGCGTCGGTGTCGCGTCCGGGTGTGGCGTCGATCCGCACCCCCCAGGCCCGCTCCATGTCGGCCCTGGCCCCGGAGTCGTCCACCAGCCGGCCGCCGGGCAGCAGGTTCGGCAACGCACCGGCCTCGACCGCGCCCCGCTCGCCGGCCCGGCGGGGCACCCAGGCCAGCGTGGCACCGGTCGCGGCGGCCAGCGCGGCCACCGCGGACAGCCCGCCCGGCAGCCCGGCCAGCCGCTCACCGGCCAGGATCACCGCGTTGCCGCCGGCCAGTGCCGCGGCCGCCGCGCGGGTGGGCTCGCCGCCGGTGCCAACCGGCGCCGCGGCCAGCTCGGCCAGTACGGCGGCCTCCCTGCCGGGCACCGTGGGCAGCAGGACGCCGCCGAGCTTGCGCACGCCGTCCGTCCGCCACGGCGCGACGGCGAAGACCGCCACCGGCCCCTTGCGGGTGGCCTTGCGCAGCCGGAGGAAGACGATCGGCGACTCCTCCTCCGGCTCGAAGCCGACCAGCAGCACGGCCGAGGCCCGGTCCAGGTCGGCGTAGCTGCCCTGGTCGGTGCCGCGGCCGGCCACCCGGGCGGCCAGGAAGTCGGCCTCCTCGGCGGAGTGCGGCCGGGCCCGGAAGTCCACGTCGTTCGTTCCGAGCGCGACCCGGGCGAACTTGGCGTAGGCGTAGGCGTCCTCCAGCGTCAGCCGGCCGCCGGCCAGCACACCGACGCCGCCCGCGTCCCGGGCCTCGCGCAGCCCCTCCGCGGCCCGCTCCAGCGCGTCCGGCCAGGACGCCGCCACCAGCTCACCGCTGTCGCCGCGGACCAACGGCGTGGTGATCCGGTCGGCCGCCGTCGCGTAGGCGAAGGCGAACCGGCCCTTGTCGCAGTTCCACTCGTCGTTGACCGCCGGGTCCTCATCAGCCAGCCGGCGCTGCACCCTGCCACGCCGCCAGTCCACCCGCAGCCCACAGCCGGACGCGCAGTGCTCGCACACGCTCGGCGTGGACTGCAGGTCGAACGGCCGGGCGCGGAACCGGTACGCCGTCGACGTCAGCGCGCCGACCGGGCAGATCTGCACGGTGTTGCCCGAGAAGTAGGACTGGAACGGCTCATCCTCGTAGATCGCGACCTGCTCCAGTGCGCCACGCTCGAACAGCTCGATGAACGGGTCGCCGGCGATCTGCTGGGAGAAGCGGGTGCACCGGGCGCACAGCACGCAGCGCTCGCGGTCCAGCAGGATCTCGGTGCTGATCGGGATCGGCTTGGGAAAGGTGCGCTTGGTGTCATAGAAACGCGAGTCGGCCCGGCCGTTGCTCATCGCCTGGTTCTGTAGCGGGCACTCGCCGCCCTTGTCGCAGATCGGGCAGTCCAACGGGTGGTTGATCAGCAGCAGCTCCATGGTGCCTGCCTGCGCCCGGGCGGCCATCTCGCTGGTGAGCTGGGTGCGGACCACCATGCCGTCGGACACCGCGACGGTGCAGGACGCGACGGGCTTGCGCTGCCCCTCCACCTCGACGATGCACTGCCGGCAGGCACCCACCGGCTCCAGCAGCGGATGGTCGCAGAACCGCGGGATCTGGATGCCGATCTGCTCCGCCGCGCGGATGATCAACGTGCCCTTGGGCACCCGCAGCTCAAACCCGTCGATGGTCACCCCGACGGTGTTGTCCACCGCCGCCTCGGTGGGCCGGCCCTGCGCGACAGGGCCCTGTGCAACAGTCATCGTCAGTGCGCTCCCACCAGCGTCCGGGCCGGGCGGAACGGGCAGCCGCCGGCCACGTGCGCTTCGTACTCGTCCCGGAAGAACGCGATCGAGGAGGTGACCGGGCTCGCCGCGCCGTCGCCGAGCGCGCAGAACGAGCGGCCCAGCATGTTGTCGCAGGTGTCCAGCAGGGTGGTCAGGTCCTGCTCGGTGCCCTGGCCGTTCTCCAGCCGGCGCAGGATCCGCACCATCCAGTAGTTGCCCTCGCGGCACGGCGTGCACTTGCCGCACGACTCGTGCTCGTAGAACTCGGTCCACCTCAGCACGGCGCGGACCACGCAGTCGGTGTCGTCGAAGATCATCAAGGCGCTCGTGCCGTTGATCGAGCCGGCCGCCAGCACAGCGTCGAAGTCCAGCGGCACGTCGAGGTGCTCGGCGGTGAACAGCGGGGTGGACGAGCCGCCCGGCGTCCAGAACTTCAGCGTGCGCCCGTCCCGCAGCCCACCGGAGATCTCCAGCAGCTCACGCAGCGTGGTGCCCATCGGCGCCTCGTACTGGCCCGGGTTCCGGACCCGGCCGGACAGCGAGAAGATCGACGTGCCGGGCGACCTCTCCGGCCCCATCCGCTTCCACCAGTCCGCGCCGCCCAGCACGATCGGCGGCACGCTGGCCAGCGTGCCAACGTTGTTCACCACGGTCGGCGCGGAGTACAGCCCGTGCGTCGCCGGGAACGGCGGCTTGAGCCGGGGCTGGCCGCGATAGCCCTCCAGCGAGTCGAGCAGCGCGGTCTCCTCGCCGCAGATGTACGCACCCGCACCCGCGTGGATCACCACCTCCAGGTCGAACCCGGAGCCGAGGATGTCGGTGCCGAGGTAGCCCGCGTCGTAGGCCTCGCGGGCGGCGTACTGCAGCCGGCGCAGCGCGTGCACGGCCTCCCCCCGGACGTAGATCACGGCGAGGTTGGCCCGGACCGCGTAGGAGGTGATCACGCTGCCCTCGATCAGCGAGTGCGGGTCGGCCATCATCAGCGGCAGGTCCCGGCAGGTGCCCGGCTCGCCCTCGTCGGCGTTGACCACGAGGTAGTGCGGCTTGCCGTCGTTCTGTGGGATGAAGCCCCACTTCATGCCGGTCGGGAAGCCGGCGCCACCACGACCGCGCAGCGCGGAGTCCTTGACCAGCTTGATGATCTCGTCCTGGTCCATGGCCAGCGACCTGCGCAGCGCCTGGTAGCCCTCCAGCCGCTCGTAGGTCTCCAGCTCCCAGGAACGCGGCGACAGCCAACGCTTGGTCAACACCGGGGTCAGGGGCATCTCAGGACTCCTTCGGCGTGCCGGGTTCGGTGCTGCCGGTACGGACGGTGCTGCCGGTACGGGCCGGGGCGTCCGCGGGAGCGTCGTACGGCGGCGCGGCCTCCTGGCGCTGCAGCGCCAGCTTGACGCCGACCAGGGTCGGCTCCCCGACGCTGACCGCGTCCCGGGCCTCGGGCCGCTCGTCCGGGAAACCGGCCAGCTGCAGGCTGATCTCCTTGAAGGTGCACAGCGGCGCACCCCGGGTCGGCAGTGGCCGCTTCCCCTCCCGCAGGTCCTTGACCAGCCGCAACGCGGAGGCCTCCGACTGCTGGTCGAAGAACTCGTAGTTGACCGTCACCACGGGTGCGTAGTCGCAGGCCGCCAGGCACTCGGCGTGCTCCAGGGTGATCGTGCCGTCGGCGGTGGTCTCGTTGTGGCCGACCTCAAGGTGCTCGGCCAGCGCGGCGTAGATCTCGTCGCCGCCGAGAAAGGCGCACAGCGTGTTGGTGCAGACGCTGACCAGGTACTCGCCGGTCGGCTGCCGCTTGTACATCGTGTAGAAGGTGGCCACGGCGGCGACCTCGGCCTTGGTCAGCCCGAGCTCCTCGGCGCACAACCTGACGCCGTCCGGGGTGACATAACCCTCCTCGGCCTGCACCAGATGCAGCAGCGGCAACAGCGCCGAGCGCGGCCTGGGGTAGCGGGCGATGATCTCCCGCGCCTTCGCGCGGGTCGCGTCGGTCAGCGGCATCTACCTGTCCACCCCACCCATGACCGGGTCGATCGAGGCAACGGCGGCGATCACGTCGGCGATCAGCGCACCTTCACACAGCGCTGGCGTGCTCTGCAGGTTGATGAACGACGGCTCCCGCAGGTGCACCCGGTAGGGCCGGGTGCCGCCGTCGCTGACCAGGTGCGCACCCAGCTCCCCGCGGGGGGACTCCACCACGGTGTACACCTGGCCGGCCGGCACCCGGAACCCCTCCGTCACCAGCTTGAAGTGGTGGATCAGCGCCTCCATCGACTGGCCCATGATCTTTTTCACGTACTCCAGCGAGTTGCCCATCCCGTCCGGGCCGAGGGAGAGCTGGGCCGGCCAGCCGATCTTCGCGTCGGCTACCATGACCGGCCCGGGCTCCAGCAGGTCCAGGCACTGCCGGACAATCTTCACCGACTCGCGTATCTCGCCCACCCGGACCAGGTAGCGGCCCCAGGAGTCACAGCCGGTGTTCGTGACGACGTCGAAGTCGACCTCGTCGTACACGCCGTACGGCTCGGTCTTGCGCAGGTCCCACGGCAGCCCGGCGGCCCGCAGCAGCGGCCCGGTGACGCCGAGCGCCAGGCAGCCGGCCACGTCGATGTAGCCGACGTCCTTCAGCCGCCGGACCCAGATCGGCTGGCCAGTGAGCAGCTTGTCCAGGCCGGCGACCTCGGTCTCCATCTCCTCGCACCAGGCCCGGATGGCCGCCTCGGTGCCGTCCGGCAGGTCCTGGACCAGCCCGCCGGGCCGGACGTAGGCATGGTTCATCCGCAGCCCGGTGACCAGCTCCAGCACGTCCAGGCAGCGCTCCCGGGCGCGGAAGCCGTTGGTCATGCCGGTCAGCGCGCCGAGCTCCATCCCGCCGGTGGCCAGCGCGACCCAGTGCGAGGAGACCCGGTTGACCTCCATCAGCAGGGTCCGGATCACCTGGGCACGGCGCGGCGCCTCGATGCCGAGCAGCTTCTCGACGCCCTGGCAGTAGACGGTCTCGGTGAAGATCGGCGCGAGGTAGTCGGCCCGGGTGACGAAGGTGGTGCCCTGCGTCCAGGTCCGGTACTCGGTGTTCTTCTCGATCCCGGTGTGCAGGTAGCCGATCACCAGCCGGGTGTTGGTGACCGTCTCACCCTCGATCTCCAGCACCAGCCGGAGCACGCCGTGGGTGGAGGGGTGCTGCGGACCCAGGTTGACGACCAACCGGTCCTCGATGTTCGGGTCGGCGGCGAGCAGCTCGTCCCAGTCGCCGCCGGTGACCGTGTAGACACGGCCCTCGGTGGTCTCCCGGGAGCCGGCGTACCCGTCGGCGATGTTCATCGGTCGGCTCCTCCTTCGTCGTCGCCGGGGCGCGTCACTTGTATGCCCTCCGCTGGTCCGGCGGAGGAATCATCGCTCCCTTGAACTCCACCGGAATCCCCCCGAGGGGGTAGTCCTTGCGCTGCGGGAAGCCGTCCCAGTCGTCCGGCATCAGGATTCGGGTCAGCGCCGGGTGCCCGTCGTAGACGATGCCGAACATGTCGTAGGTCTCGCGCTCCTGCCAGTCCGCCGTCGGGTAGACCGAGGTGACGGAGGGGACGTGCGGGTCCTCGACCGGTACGGCGACCTCCAGCCGGAGCCGCCGCCGGTAGGTCAGCGAGGTCAGGTGGTAGACCGAGTGCAGCCGGTCCGGGGTGCCGAGGTAGTCGACCCCGGACACCGACGAGCACAGCTCGAAGCGCAGCCCCGGGTCGTCGCGCAGCGTCTGGCACAGCGCCAGCAGGTGCTCCCGGTCGACGTGGAAGGTGAGCTCGCCGCGGTCCACCACGACCCGGCGCACCGCCGCGCCGAACCGCGGGTAGGCCGCCTCGAGCGCGTCCGCCACCTCGTCGAAGTAGCTGCCGTACGGGCGCTCGGCGGGCGGCTCGGCCGGCTTGCGCCGGACCAGCCCGCCGAAGCCGGAGGTGTCGCCGGACCCGGTGACGCCGAACATGCCGTGCTCCACCTCGCCCGGGCCGGCCTGGTCCGGGCGAGGCTGCCGCTGGTCACGCTCGGTCGGAACGCTGTCGGCTCCGCCGATGGACGGCGGGTTGTTGCTGGTCACTTCGCGAACCTCACCGAGGACGGCAGCAGCTCGACCTTCTGGCCGGCCAGCTCCTTGGCCCGCCGCGGGCCGAGCGGCTCATGCATGATCTTGTAGTGCAGCTTGAGCACGGCGTCGATAAGCATCTCCGGCCGGGGCGGGCAGCCCGGCAGGTACATGTCCACCGGAACGACGTGGTCGACGCCCTGCACGATGGCGTAGTTGTTGAACATGCCGCCGGAGGAGGCACACACGCCCATCGCCAGCACCCACTTGGGCTCCGGCATCTGGTCGTAGATCTGCCGGAGCACCGGCGCCATCTTCTGGCTGACCCGGCCGGCCACGATCATCAGGTCCGCCTGCCGTGGGCTGGCCCGAAAGACCTCCATGCCGAACCGGGCGGAGTCGAAGCGCGGCGCGCCGAAGGTCATCATCTCGATCGCGCAGCAGGCCAGCCCGAACGTCGCGGGCCACAGCGAGGACTTGCGGCTCCAGTTGACCAGCTTCTCCACGCTGGTGAGCAGGAAACCGCTCGGCAGCTTCTCTTCAAGGCCCATGTCAGTCCCCTATCCAGCCTGGTCAGTCCCAGTCCAGCCCGCCGCGCCGCCACACGTAGGCGTACGCGATGAGGACCGTCACGATGAACAGCACCATCTCGACCAGCCCGAAGATGCCGAGGTTGTTGTTCGCGACCGCCCACGGGTACAGGAAGACGATCTCGATGTCGAACACGATGAAGAGCATCGCGGTCAGGTAGAACTTGATGGGGAACCGGTGCGCGCCGGCCTGCGGCGGGAGCGGCTCGATCCCGCACTCGTAGGCCTCGAGCTTGGCCCGGTTGTACCGTCGCGGGCCGATCAACGGCGCCACCAGGACCGACCCGGCGGCAAAGGCGGCGGCAATGACGAACAGCGCCAGGATCGGGACGTACGGCGCGAGCATCCGTGCTGCTCCTCTCCGCTCTCTGATCAACGCTGTCTGATCAACCAGGTCGACGCCGTGTGCACCCTACGGCGTGGCCGTCACGGTACCGGAGCCGGCCCCGTCAGACCGCCGGGGCGATCTTGGTCAGGCCGTTGATCACCCGGTCCATGGTGTCGCCGCCGCGCGGGTCGGTGAGGTTGGCGAGCAGCTTCAGCACGAACCTCATCAGCAGCTCACGCTTCATCCCGTGCCGGGTGGTGAACCGCATGACCGACGGGTGCCCGATCAGGTCGACGAAGGTCTTGCCGAGCCGGTAGTAGCCGCCGTAGCGGTCGCGCAGCGCGTCCGCGTACCCGTGCAGCGCCCGCTCGCGGGCCGGGCCGGCGGGGCGGGCCAACGCCTGGGCCACGTGCTCGGCGGCCATCTGGCCACCTTCCATGGCATAGGCGATGCCCTCGCCGTTGAACGGGTTGACCATGCCGGCCGAGTCGCCGACCAGGACCAGCCCGCGCAGGTAGTGGGGGGTGCGGTTGAAGGCCATCGGCAGCCCGGCGCCGCGGGTCGGTCCGGTCGCGTGCTCCTCGGTGAGCTCCCACTCCGCCGGGGTCGCGGCCATCCACCGGGTCAGCATCTGGCGGTAGTTGGTGTGCTGGAACGACGCCGAGGAGTTGAGCGCGCCGAGCCCGACGTTGCAGGTGCCGTCGCCCATGCCGAAGATCCAGCCGTAGCCGGGCAGCAGGTTGTCGCCCTCGCGCAGCTCCAGCCAGGACTCCAGGTAGTCGTCGTTGTGCCGGGGGCTGGTGTAGTACCGCCGGACTGCGACGCCCATCGGCCGGTCCTCCCGGCGGGCCACGCCGAGGGCGAGCGCCAACCGGCCGGACACGCCGTCCGCGGCCACCACCACCGGGGCGCGGTAGGTCATCGGCGCCTTGTCTGGGCCGAGCTTCGCCGTCACCCCGGCGACCCGGCCGGTGGCGTCGAGCACCGGGCCGTCCACCGCGCACTGCTCGACCAGCTTCGCCCCGGCCTGCCGGGCCTGCCGGGCCAGCAGCTCGTCGAAGTCGTAGCGGGTGCGGACCAGGCCGTAGTTCGGGTAGCTCGCCAGCTCGGGCCAGTCGAGGTGGAGCACCCGGCCGCCGCCGTAGACCCGCAGGCCGCGGTTGTGCATCCAGCCAGCCTCGGGAGAGGTGTCGATCCCCATCGCTACCAGCGCTTTGGTGGCTCGGGGGGTCAGCCCGTCGCCGCAGACCTTCTCCCGCGGAAACCTGGCCTTCTCCAGCAGCAGGACCTCAAGCCCTGACTGCGCCAGGTAGTACGCCGCGGTGGAGCCAGCTGGGCCTGCGCCGACCACGATCACATCGGCGTCGTCGGTGCTCATGGCGCCCTCCTCACTCAGCACGCGGTGTGCCTGGGGGTGCTACGGGGAACAGCGGGCCCGCCGCCACTTGTGAACAGGTTCACGAACGGCACTGCCTTGAGTCTATGACCTGCGGCTTCCCGTATCACCACCGCGACCGAGAGGATCACCCGGTACATCCGACGTGCCGCGCCAAAACAGGCACGGCACGTCGGCGTCCCGGCTGGTGCCGTCAGCTCTGGTCAGCCTTGGCCGGCTCGGCCTTCGCTGCCTCGGGCTTGGCTGCCTCGGGCTTGGCCGGCGTCGGCTCAGCCGACTCCGCGGAGAGCTTGTCCATCTGCTCCGCGACCTTCTGCTCGGCCTGCTCGATCTTGTCGTGGTGCTTGCCCTTGGTCTTGCTGTCGATCACATCGCCGATCTTGTCGACGGCCTGCTTGGCCTGCTGCTCGCGGCCCTTCAGCAGCCCCTTAACCTTGTCCAGCACACTCATTGCGGTTCTTGCCTCCATTGCTGTCCGACTTCCCCCCGAAACCTACGGGTTCCAGCGGCCCGGGCGGAAATCGGGCCACCGTCAGCCCGGCCGGACCGCACGGTGCAGCGCGACCACCCCGCCGGTCAGGTCCCGCCAGCGGACCTGCTCCCAGCCCGCGGCAGCGACGAGGCCGGCCAGCTCACGCTGGTCCGGCCAGGCCCGGACCGACTCGGCCAGGTACACGTAGGCGTCCGGGTTGCTGGACACCCGGCGGGCGACCCGCGGCAGCGCGCGCATCAGGTACTCCAGGTACGCCACGCGGAACGGCGCCCAGGTCGGCCTGCTGAACTCGCACACCACCAACCGGCCGCCCGGCCGGGTCACCCGGGCCATCTCCCGCAGGGCCAGCACCGGGTCGGCGGTGTTGCGCAGGCCGAAGGAGATCGTCACCGCGTCGAACGACGCCCGGGCGAACGGCAGCCGCAGCGCGTCACCGGCGACCAGCGGGACGCCCCGGCGCCGGCCGGCCCGCAGCATCCCCAGGGAGAAGTCGCAGGCCACGCACCACGCGCCGGTGCCGGCCAGAGCCACGGTGGACACCGCGGTGCCGGCAGCCAGGTCAAGCACCCGGTCACTGGGGCGCAGCGCGAGCGCCTCCCGGGCCACCCGCCGCCAGTGCCGGTCCTGGCCGAACGAGAGCACCGTGTTGGTCACGTCGTAGCGGCGGGCGACGGCGTCGAACATCGCCGCGACCTCGTGCGGCTGCTTGTCCAGCCCCGCGCGGGTCACCCGCCCATCCCTGCCCCGGCCTGACGCGCCTGCCGGCCGGCGACCACGGTACCGAGGCAGCGGCCGGCGCCGTACCGGACCAGCGCGACGTACGGGTCACCGTCCAGCGGTACGTCGAACGCCGCGAGATCGGCTCGCGCACCAGGGGTCAGGACGCCGACGTCGGTCAGCCCCATCGCCCTGGCCCCGCCCACGGTCGCGGCCTCGACCAGCCAGCGGTCCAGCCCGGCCTCAGGCGAGCCTTGGCCCAGCGCGATCTCCCGGAGCAGGCCAAGCTCGGCGAGCAGGTCCAGCGACGGCACCGAGGCACGCGAGTCGGTGCCGACCGCGACGGCGTTGCCCTCCGCCCGGTACGCCGCGACCGGTGGCGCGCCGCAGCCCAACGTCGCGTTGGACCGGGCGCACAGCGCCACCACCGTGCCCCGCTCGCGCAGCCGGGCCCGATCCACCGCGGACACCCGCACACCGTGCGCCACGTGCACGTCCGGGCCGAGACCGGCCAGCCCGTCGACGTAGCCGACCGGCGACTGCCGCCCCGGCTTGCGCATCAGCTCCATGTCCAGGCCCCAGCGCCGGTTCGCCTCGGCGAACGCGCCGGTGCCGGCCGCGACGAACTCGGTCTCGTACGACGACTCGGCGACGTGGGGGTGCAGCCGCAGCCGGCGTTCCCGGGCGAGGGCCACACAGTCGCCGAAGACCTGGGAGGATAGCGTGTACGGCGCGTGCGGGCTCACCCCGACCGCCCGCCGCCCGTCCGCTGTGGACAGCGTGGCCAGCAGCCGGGCGCGGTGGTCCGGCCAGCTCGCCGCGTCGGCGCCCACCACCTCGACGTAGCTGACCCCGGCCAGCCCGGCGTCGGCCACCGCCTCGATGGCGGCACGCTGGACGGTGATGTCGGCAACGCAGGTCGTGCCGGTGCGCAGCAGCTCGGCCACCCCGGCCCGGGCCGACTCCGCCCAGGCCGGCTCCGGCGTATCCCGGTTGCGCACCGGGAAGCGGGCGATCCAGGCGAAGAAGTCCACATCCGGCGCGTACATGTCGGCGTACGCCGTGTACTGGAGGTGGGCGTGCGCGTTGACCAGGCCGGGCAGCAGCAGGCCGGGCCAGTCCTGGGTGGCCACCGTGGGCCCGTCGTACCGCGCGGCCGGGCCGACCCAGCCGATCCGCTGCCCGTCCACGAGCACCCCGCCGTCCCGGATCGGCTCGGCGCCGATCGGCAGCACGACCGGCGCACGGTGCAGGACGGAGGCCTGGCGCGGTACGGGCGGCACGGTCAGCTAGCGTCCACCAGCGGCAGGCTCCGCCGACGGCCCGCGCCGACGTCCAGCGCTGCCAGCGCGGTCGAGGAGAGGTGCGAGACCACCCGGTCGTCGGCCGGGTCGTCGGCCGGCGTCCAGTGCACCCTCAGGTGCCGGTAGAGCGTGTCGCGCTGGGCCGGCACGCGGTCCGCACCACGGATGAGACGGATCAGCTCCAGCAGGTTGGACCGGTGCCGGGCGCCGGCCGAGGACACGACGTTCTCCTCCAGCATCACCGAGCCGAGGTCGTCCGCGCCCATGTGCAGGGAGAGCTGGCCGACGTCCTTGCCGGTGGTCAGCCAGGAGCCCTGGATGTGCGCGATGTTGTCCAGGAACAGCCGGGCCACCGCGATGATCCGCAGGTACTCCAGCGACGTGGTCTGAGTGCGACCCTTCAGGTGGTTGTTGTGCGGCTGGTAGGTGTACGGGATGAACGCCCGGAACCCGCCGGTGCGGTCCTGCACGGCGCGGATCATGGCCAGGTGCTCGATCCGCTCGGCGTTCGACTCGCCGGTGCCCATCAGCATGGTGCTGGTTGACTCCATGCCGAGCGAGTGCGCGGTCTCCATGATCTCCAGCCAGCGCTCGCCGGACTCCTTCAACGGCGCGATCGCGGTGCGCGCCCGCTCGGGCAGCAGCTCGGCGCCGGCACCGGCGAAGGAGTCCAGCCCGGCCGCCTTGAGCCGGCTGATCGCCTCCGCGATCGAGACGCCGGACACCGTCGCCATGTGCTGCACCTCGGAGGCGCCCAGCGAGTGCAGCACCAGCTCGGGGAACCGCTCCTTGATCGCGGCGAACGCCGTCTCGTAGTACTCGACGCCGAAGTCCGGGTGGTGGCCGCCCTGGAACATGATCTGGGTGCCGCCGAGCTCGACCGTCTCCGCGCAGCGCCGCAGGATGTCGTCCAGGTCGCGGACCCAGCCACCCTCGTGCCGCGGCGCCCGGTAGAACGCGCAGAACTTGCAGGCCGTCACGCAGACGTTGGTGTAGTTGATGTTGCGCTCGATGATGTACGTCGCGATCTGCTCGGTTCCGGCGTACCTGCGTCGCCGCGCGGCGTCGGCTGCCCCGCCCAACGCGTGCAGCGGCGCGTCGCGGTAGACCGCCAGCGCCTCCTCGGGCGTGAGGCGCACACCGTCGGCAGCTCGGTCGAGGATCGCCCGCAGGTCCTGGTCCTGGTCCGTCACCAGATGAGGGTAGCCCGCCAGCTCAGTCATCCCTATCAGCCGCTGGTATTCCCCTGGTATGACTGGCCGTCGTACCCTGGCGGCGTGACCACCAAGATCGCGATCAGCCTGCCCGACGATCTGGTGAGGTCGATCCGGCGTGCCGTGGACGACGGAGAGTCGCCGTCCGTTTCCGCCTACATCGCCGATGCGCTCCGGTACCGCAAGCGGGAAGGATCGCTGCGGGAGCTCCTCGACGAGCTCGACCGCGAGCACGGCCCCCCGTCCGCGGCGGACGACGCCTGGGCCCGGGACCAACTGGGGATCACGACGTGAGCGAGGCACCTGCGCAGATCCGCGGCCTCACGCTCGACACCGGTGCGCTGCTCGCTCTCGAGCACGGATCGGGGCGCATCCGCCGACTGTTCCACTGGGCCGAGCAACTGAAGGTTCCCCTCTGGATACCGGCCGGCGTGCTCGTCCAGGCATGGCGCGGCAGCTCACGGCAGGCTGTCGTCGCCAAGCTGCTCGCTGACCGAAGGACAACGGTCGCGCCGCTTGACGAGCTGACCGCCCGGGCGATCGGCCAGCTCTGTGGGCAGAGCGGGCACCATAACGTGGTCGATGTGTCGGTTGTGCTGTGCGCCCGGCAGCGAGGACACGCCGTGGTGACCAGCGACCCGAAGGACATCGCGGCGGTCGATCCGAGCCTGCGGCTGATCGAGCCTTAGGGCAGCACGGCCACGGCCCGGACCGGGAAGGTGCCCAGGCCGCGGACCGGGGCGGGCAGCGCGGTCAGCCGGGCGCCGCGGTCGGGGATGCGGTCGAGGTTGGTCAGGTGCTCGATCAGCGGGATGCCGTGGCTGAGCATGGTGTGGTGCACCGGCCGGCTCAGGTCTTCGATGTTGTCGACGTTCAGCGCGTCGATGCCGAGGACGGCGACGTTGGCCTCGACCACCGCCGCGGCGAACCCTCCTGTCAGGTAAGGGCTTCCGGACAGGTACGCCGGGGTCCCCCAGTGCCTGGACCAGCCGGTGTGCACCAGCACCGCCGTGCCCCACAACGCGCTCGGGTCTGCCAGCAGCTCGGCTCCCACCGCGGTACGGCCGCTGGCCCGGACCACCACGACCGGTACGCCGACCAGCCGCTCCAGCGGCAGCCCCGAGACGTCGACGCCGTCCGCGTCGACGTGGTACGGCGCGTCGACGTACGTCCCGGTGTTGGCGACCAGCTCGATCCGGCCGATGTGGAACGACACCCCGGTGCCCAGCCGCGCCCCGGACTCCTGCCGGGAGATGTGGGTCGAGATCACCGGCCCGGGCAGGCCCGGGTACGTGGTCATGCCAGCCTCGATGGGATGCGACAGGTCGACCATCCGGGAAGCCACAGCGGGTCAGCCGGCGAAGAGCTCGACGGGGACGTCCGGGTCGGTGCCGGCGAGCGGGGCGACCCGGCGGGCGAACTCGCGCAGCCCGGCGAGCTGGCGCTCCCCGAGGGAGAGGTCCAGCGCCCGGAAGTAACCAGCCAGGGTCGCCTCGTCGAAGACCTCGAAGCGGGCCGCCCGGGCGGCCACGGCGTCGATCTCGGCCAGCGCACGGTCCCGCGAGGACCGGAACGCCTCGTGCACATCCTTGACCAGCCCCGGATACGCCGTCGCGAAGTCCCGCCGGACCGCCCATACCGCGAAGACCATCGGCAGCCCGGTCCAGTCCCGCCAGGCCGCGCCGAGGTCGTGCACGGCCAGCCCCCGGCGTGGCCCCTCGTAGGCGGCTCGCAGCGCGGCGTCCCCGATCAGCACTGCGGCCTGCGCCTCCTGCAGCATCAGCGACAGGTCCGGCGGGCAGGTGAAGTACTCCGGCCGGACGCCGTACACCTCGGCGAGCCACATCCGGGCCAGCAGCACGCTGGTCCGGCTGGTCGAGCCGAGCGCGACCCGTGCGTTGTCCAATGTGGACAGTGGGGCCTGCGCGACCAGGTTGACGCTGAGCACCGGGCCGTCGCTGCCCACCGCGAGGTCGGGCAGCACCAGCAGGTCCTCGGCGTTGCGCAGGTACTCGACCAGGCTGATCGCGGAGATGTCCAGGTCGCCAGCGACCAGCGCGTCGTTCAGCCGGTCCGGGGTGTCCTTGACCAGCTCGACGTCGAGCAGGGCGGTGCTCTGCACCAGGCCCCAGTAGATGGGCAGGCAGTTCAGGAACTGGATGTGGCCGACCCGGGGTCGCCGGACGGGCTCGCTCAACGTCGCTGTCACGGGTCGACGGTACGTGGTCAGGCCGACGTCCGCGGCCCGGGCAGGCGGCCAGGGCTACTCCTCGCCGCGCAGCCGGGCCCGGATGTTGGCCCGCCGGGCGCCGCGCGCCTCGACCCACTCGACCAGCGCCGCCCGCTGCCGGCCGAGCACCAGGAAGGCCACCGGGACCGACAGCAGCAGCGCGCCCCCGAGCAGCCAGAAGCCACGCAGCCCGATCAGCCACAGTACGGCGGCCAGCCCGGTGAACACCGCCAGCCGGCCGGCCGAGTAGACCAGGATCGGGCGCACGCCGTCCACGCTACCCGCGGGCCGCGCCCGGCCGCCGTCCCCCCGTCCGAGTGTGGTCACCTCTCGGCGTTGTGGTCACCTCTCGTCCCCCGAGACCCCCGTGTGGTCACCTCCCGGCGTTGTGGTGACCTCTTGTTGTACGAAGGCAACGACAGGTGACCACAAGGCGCATAGGTGACCACACGGGGGACGGGGGTGGCGGGTGGTCAGGACCAGACGGGCTGGGGTACGTCACGGCGGCCGGGGTCGGGCCCGTCGTACTCCCGGATCACCTCGTACCGGGTGTTCCGCTCGACCGGGCGGAAGCCGGCGTCCCGGATCAGCTCGAGCAGGTCCTCGCGGTGCAGTGTGGACGGCGTGCCGTAGCCGTCCGCGTCGTGGGTGATCTTGTACTCCACCACCGACCCGTCCAGGTCGTCCGCGCCGAAGCTCAGCGAGAGCTGGGCGGTCGACAGTCCGTGCATCACCCAGAAGCACTTGACGTGCTCGACGTTGTCGAACAGCAGCCGGGACACCGCGAACGTCTTCAGCGCCTCGGCCGGCGTGGCCATCTCGGTCAGCGCCTGCAGCCGGTTGCGTGGGTCGCCGTCGGCGTCGTGCTGGTACCGCAACGGGATGAACACCACAAACCCACCAGTCTCGTCCTGCAGCTCGCGCAGCCGCAGCACGTGGTCGACCCGGTGCCGGGGCTCCTCAATGTGCCCGTAGAGCATGGTGCACGGTGTGCGCAGGCCCTTGCCATGCGCGAGCCGGTGAATCCGCGACCAGTCCTCCCAGTGCGTGTCGTGGTCGACGATCCGCTGCCGCAGCTCCCAGTCGAAGATCTCCGCGCCGCCCCCAGTCAGCGACCCCAGCCCAGCGTCGATCAGCTCGTCCAGGACGTCGCTCGCCGGCAGCCCGGAGATCTTCTCGAACCAGTGGATCTCGGTGGCGGTAAACGCCTTCAGGGTGACCGCCGGCAGGGCCGCCTTCAGCTCGCGCAGCACCCGCGGGTAGTACTTCCACGGCAGGGTGGGGTGCAGCCCGTTGACGATGTGCAGCTCGGTGAGCTGCTCGGGCTCCATCTCCTTCGCCAGCCGGACGGCCTCCTCGACCCGCATCGTGTACGCGTCCTTCTCGCCCGGCTTGCGCTGGAACGAGCAGTACGCGCAGGACGCCGTACAGACGTTGGTCAGGTTGAGATGCCGGTTGACGTTGAACACGACCCGGTCGCCGTTCCGCCGGGTCCGCACCGAGTGCGCCAGGCCTCCGAGCCACACCAGGTCGTCGCATCCGTACAACGCCACACCGTCAGCGAAGGTCAACCGCTCGCCGGCGCCGACCTTCTCCTCGATCTCCCGCTTGCGGCTCGCATCCATCCCGCCAGGGTAGTGCCGCATCCCTCTGTCGCAGGAAGGTCACAATCTCGTGCCCGAATTATCCGACTTATACCTGGCAGAAGACGAATGGCGGATCCGGGAATGGCCCACGCGGACTGCGCCTTTGCGCTATAGGGCACAAGGTCTGCCCCCTTTCGGGCGCCGCGTGGTGACCCGACTGCGTACTGTGAAGGGCATGCCACCGGCGACCGTTCTTCCGACTCATCGGGCACACTGGGCCCGACTGTCCGAAAACGGCGGGGAGCTGATGGACGAGACGGCGTATTCCATCGGCGTGCTGCTCAAGCAGGCGTCAGACGGCGACCAACGTGCCTGGGACGAGCTGGTCGGCCGGTACACCAACCTGCTCTGGTCGGTGTCCCGGTCGTTCCGGCTGGACGCGGCGGACGCGGCCGACGCGGTGCAGACCACCTGGCTGCGGCTGCTGGAACACCTGCGGCAGATCGACGACCCGGAACGGCTGGTCGGCTGGCTGGCCACCACCGTACGGCGGGAGTGCCTGCGGATCCTACGCAAGCAGGGCCGCGAGCGGCCCTCCTACGAGGAGGCCGTCTTCGACGCGCTGGACCCGGCCGACCCGGTGGACGCACGGCTGCTCGAAGACGAACGCAACGCCACGCTGTGGGAGGCGTTCCGGCAGCTGCCCGAACGCTGCCAACGGCTGCTCCGGGTCCTGATCGAGAACCCGCCGCTGTCCTACGACGAGGTGTCCGAGGCCCTGAGCATGCCCATCGGCAGCATCGGCCCAACCCGGGCACGATGCCTGGACCGGCTACGAACAATGTATGAATCAACGGACATCCTGCCCCATCCGCGGCAGGCGGACGGGGGACAACGATGAACGAGCTCACCGACGACGAGACCCTGCTGCGCCGGCTGCGCACCGTCCTGGACGAGGTGGACCCCACCCCGGACCTGGTCATGCTGTCCGCCCGTTCGGCCTTCTCGCTGCGCCGGCTGGACGCCGAGCTCGCCGAGCTGGTGCGCGACTCGTACGACCAACCGGTGGGCGCGGTGGCGGTCCGGGCGGCCGGCCTGGCCGACGTACGAATGCTCTCCTTCGAGGTCGGCCCACTCTCGGTCGAGCTGCAGGTCACCGAGCGGGACGGCGCCCGCCAGCTTGTCGCGCACGTCACCGGGGTGACGCTGGCCAAGGCCATCCTGGAGTCGACAGACCTCCCGCGCGAGCTGGCCACCGACGACGGCGTGCTGGTGGCCGAGGAGGTCCCGACCGGCCGGCTCCGGCTGCGGCTGTCCACTGTGGATGGCCCGACGTACGTGACGAGCTGGGTGCTGGTCTGACCGACCGCGCAGGATCCCACCGGCGTGCCGCCAAGCGTTCGGGCGCCCTGAGCTACTAGCTCAGGGCGCAGAACCTTGACGGCACCGGTACCCCGGTCGCTGGCGCTGCGCTCGCAGGGTGCTGGAGTCGCAGGGTGCTGGGGTCCCAGGTGCTAGGGAGGCACAGCGGAAAGGGCGAGGGCTCGACCGGATGACCCGGTCGAGCCCTCGCTGTGTGAGCTGGTCAGCTAGCCGGTGACTGGGCCGGCGTGGCGCCGTCCGGCTCGCTGGTCGGCTCAGCGGTGGTTGCCGGGTTGCTGGGCGAGTCCGGGCTCGTCGGCTCGTCCCACGGCTGGATCTTCGGTGGCATGTGCTTTCCCCTCGTGTGATCTTGCGGCGTGCGCCGGTGTGGCGATCAGATCAGCCCCTGCCGCACCGCGAAGGCGACGGCGTGGGCACGGTTCCGTAGCTGGAAGCGCGAAACCAAGTCATGGATGGAGTTTTTGATGGTGCGCTCGGAGTAGGACAGCCGGCGCGCGATCTCGCGCGTGCTGTACCCGTCCGCGATGAGCCGGAGCACGGTGAGCTCTCGCTGCGTGAGCCCGCCGAACCGGAGCCCGTGCGGCGCCGCCGGCCGGTTCGACCCGTTGCCGACCTGCTGCAACAGCCTGCCCAGGAGGTCCGGCGGTAGGTGGCCGTCGCCGGTCGACGCGGCCCGGATCGCAGTGACCAGGCGCTCCGGAGTGGCCTCGGACCGCCGTACGATCGCGGCGACACCCGCCTCGACCGCGCCCAGCACCGCGCTACCGTCGACGATGGCTGCTACCAGCACCACCCGTGCGTTCTCGTCGCGGACGATGCCGCGGATCTCGCGCGCCGTATCCTCGTCAACGAGGTCGGCAACCAGCACGACGACGTCGGGACCGGCGACCGCACCAGAGGGAAGGACCTCAAGATCGTGGTGATACCGAAGCTGGCTGGCGACCCCTGCTTCGGACACGGGGTCACCCCCACGTACCAGGACTCGGACCGGGCTGACCTTCACCGGAGTAGACATCTGCTCCCCCTTGGACCGCAGCGACGCAGGAGAGAGGCCACGGCCGGCAAGTCTGATACACCTTTGGGCAGATCGGCACGGCGTGGATGACCCCGCCGCGCTGGCTGCCGAGGCGGAACGCTTGCTGGGGATCTCCCCGCGGGAGGCGGTCCAGGCGGCCGAGCAGGCCATCCGCGCGGCCCGTCGGGAGCACAACGCGAGCGTCGAGTCGCGGGCCCGGCGAACCATGGGCCGGGCACACAAGGAGCTGGGCGAGCTGCCGGAGGCGATCCGGTCACTGCGGCTGGCGGTGACCCGGGCCAAGGCCGCCGGCGACCTGCGCGCCGTCGCGGAGGCGGAGATCAGCCTGGCCTGGCTGCTGTTCGAGCGCGGCCAGACCGTACGGGCGCTGGCCCAGGCCGACCTGGCCGGCGACGCCCTGCACGGCGCGACGGACCTGCGGCTGCTCGGCCAGCGGGCCGCGCTGTACCAGCGGTCCGGCCGGTTCACCGAGGCGCTGGAGTGCTACAAGCAGGCGCTGCCGTTGGCCCGGGCCACCAACGCCGTGCTGGACGAGGCCCGGCTGCTGAACAACCGCGGCGTGCTCTACATCTGGGCCGGCCGGCTCGCCGAGGCCGAGGTAGACACCCTGCGGGCGGCCCAGCTCCACACCGAGCTCGGCCAGGAGGTGTACGCCGCCGACACGCGGTGGAACCTCGGCGTCATCGCCAGCCGGCGCGGCGACGTACCGGCCGCGCTGCGGGTGTTCGACGAGACCGAGGCGACGTACCGCAAGCACGACCTGCCCTTGGTCGAGCTGCTGGTCACCCGGGGCGAGCTGGAGCTGTCGGTTGGGTTGCTGCGGGAGGCCCGGGAGACCGCGGCGCAGGCGCTGTCGGAGACGGTGCGGGCCGGTCGGTCGATGCTGCAGGCGGAGGCGCTGCTGCTGGCCGCGCAGGCGTCGCTGGCCAGCGACGCCGCGGCTGCGGCGCTGGTCGCAGCGGGGGATGCGGCCCGGCTGTTCGGGCAGCAGAAACGGCCGGGCTGGGCGGCGCTGGCCCGCTACGTCGGGCTGCGCGCGGAGGAGCGGGCGGACCGGCCGGCCGGGACGCTGCGGCGGCGGGCGTTGCGGGTGGCGGCCGAGCTGGCCGCGGTCGGCTGGCGGGCGCAGGAGCTGGACGCCCGGCTGATCGCGGCCCGCAGTGCGCTGGACCGCGGGGACCGGTCGACCGCCCGGCGGGAGCTGGCCGCCGCCGCGACGGCCCGGACCACCGGGCCGCTGGACCTGCGGATCCGGGCGTGGTACGCCGAGGCGCTGCGCCGGCTGGCCGACGGCGAGCGGGCCAGCGCCGAGCGGGCGCTGATGTCGGGGATGAAGGTGCTGGACCAGCACCGGGGCATGCTCGGCGCCACCGAGCTGCGGGTGCACCTGGCCGGGCACGCCAGCGACGTGGCGATGCTGGGCATGTCGCTGGCGTTGGAGACCGGCTCGGCGCGCCGGTCGCTGGACTGGGCCGAGCGGTGGCGGGCGCGGGCGCTGTGGCACCCGATCCGGCCGCCACAGGACCCGGAGCTGGCCAAGGCGCTGGCCGAGCTGCGCCGGGTGACCGCCGAGGTGGAGGAGGCGCTGCTGGGCGAGTCCAGCGGCGGGCGGGCGGTGGCCCGGCTGCAGTCCCGCAAGGCCGCGATCGAGGAGCAGGTCCGGCGGCTGGCCCGACACGAGGCCGGTTCGCTGTACGCCGGCCAGGCGAAGCCGCCCACGGTGCCGGCGCTGGCCGCCGCGCTGGGCGACCGGGTGCTGGTGGAGATCGTTCGGCTCCAGGACGACCTGGTCGCGGTGACGGTCCGCGACGGCGCGGCCCGGCTGCACCGGCTCGGCGACCTGCGTCAGGTCCGGCGCAACGTCGAGTCGCTGCTGTTCGCGCTGCGCCGGATGGCCCTGGGCCACGGCACAGCAGCCTCCCTGGCCGGCGCCAAGATCGCCGCCGAGCGGGCCGCCGCCCGGATCGACGAGGAGCTGCTCGGCCCGGTCGCCAAGGTCCTCGCCGACCGGCCGCTCGTGCTGATCCCGCCGGGTGAGCTGCAGGCGCTGCCCTGGTCGGTGCTGCCGCGCTGCCAGCGGGTCTCGGTCACGGTCGCGCTCTCCGCGGCGGTCTGGCTACGCGCCTCCACCGCCCCGACGGCCGCCGGCTCGCCCCCGGCCGTCGGCTCCGGGCCGGTGCTGCTGGTCGCCGGCCCCGGCCTGGAGGGCGCTACCCGCGAGATCGCCGAGCTGGCCCAAGCGTACGGCGCCGCGGTGCCGCTGACCGCCGGGCGGGCGACGGTCGAGCGGGTGCTGGCCGGCCTGGACGGCGCCGCGGTGGCACACATCGCCGCACACGGTCGGGTCCGTAGCGACAACCCGCTGTTCTCCGCGTTGGAGCTGGCTGACGGTCCCCTGACCGTCTACGACCTGGAGAGCCTGGACAGCGCACCGAGGCTGGTCTTGCTACCGGCCTGCCAGTCCGGGGTCGGGCAGGTGCTGGCCGGCGACGAGATGATGGGCCTGACCGCGGCCCTGTTCGCCCTCGGCACCCGCACCATCGTCGCCACCGTCATCCCGGTGCCGGACGAGGCCACCCGACCCCTGATGCTCGCCCTGCACGACCGGCTCCGCCACGGCCTGCCACCGGCCGAAGCCCTCGCCCAGGCCCGCGCCGCCACTGTGGACCCCGACGACCCATCGTCGGTGGCCACCGCGGCGGGGTTCGTCTGCTTCGGCGCGAGCTGAGGACGGCGGACGACCGTACCGGGCACCCGGCAGGCGAGAGAAAGCCGCGCCCCGGGATGCGGACCAGGGCACGGCTCTCTCGGTGATCAACCCCCCACAACAAGCGCCTGGGTCCGGGTGGATGACCCCCAAGCAACCCACCCGGACCCTCGGCCGGACACAACGTTTTGGCGGAGAAGCGGTACGTCCCCCCGACGGCCCCGCCTCACGATCCACCAACCGGCGTAGTGCCCGCTCCCCCCAAGTGACCAGACATCGAAGGCCCCTCCGCGCCCCCGCGCGGCTTCAACGTGGTTTGGTCACTCAGCAGAGCATCGCGGCCGGGGCGGTGATACATCTCCCCGAAAACTTCTTCTCGGGCCCGGCGCCGCGTGCCGGGACGGCGCTGGCGGCCGCCGACCAGGCCGGTTCGTCTGTCCGCCAGCGCGCTCAACCGGCCGGTCTGGCCCTCCGACCACCCGGCTGACCTGCTCTGTTGGAGCATTTCCAGGACAACGGGTGGCCTCTGATGCTCTACTCAGCAGACCGACGGCCCAGCCTGACCCGGACTCGTCGGGAAGCTTCAGTCGGGGAGCTTCAGTCACACAAGGGGGACGGATGGACCCACGCGAGCGCCTGCTCACCCCGGGCGAGGTGGCCGCGCTGTTCCGCGTCGACCCGAAGACGGTCACCCGTTGGGCCGCTGCCGGACGAATTCACAGCATCCGCACACCCGGCGGGCATCGCCGCTTCCTAGAATCCGAGGTACGAGCCTTGTTGGAACAACTGTCGGGTGAGGGTCACGGGCACGCGGCGCACGATCACTGAGCATCCGGCCGGGCCGCGCCGAGCTGGCCGGTCCACCGTTTGATCAGATCGTGCTCGACGGCCAGCACATCGAGCACCTTCGCGGCCACGAAATCGACGAGCTGACGCACGTCGGTCGCGCCCGCGTAGAAGCCCGGGCTGGCCGGGAGCACCACCGCACCAGCGTCATGCAGGCCAAGCAAGTGCACCAGGGTGCCCCGCGACAGCGGGGTCTCCCTGGGCACGACGACGAGCGGTCGACGTTCCTTCAACGTCACGTCGGCGGCGCGCTGGAGCAGGTCCTTGGACAGGCCCAGCGCGATGCCGGCCACCGCGGCTGTGCTCGCCGGTACGACGACCATGCCGCGGGCCGGGTAGGACCCGCTGGACGGGCCGGCCGCGAAGTCGCCGGCCGTCCAGTACTCCACGTCGGCCGTGGCCAGGTCGCGATCGAGCCACCGCGCCAGGTCGTCCTTCCAGTGCGTGTCCCGGAAGCTGATCCCGGTCTCGTCCAGGATGGTCAGCCGGGCGGCCCGGGAGACGATCACGTCCACCGGCAGGCCGGCCGCCAGCAGGCCGCCGATGACCGCACGGGCGTATGGAGTGCCGGACGCACCGGACACGCCGACCACCCACGGCCGGCGGGTCACCTTGCCCCCCCACTCCGACGATCATCGAGCTTGTGGGGCCGTTGGAGATCAACTGACCCCAACAGGTCGATGATCGTCACGGGTCTGGGAACAGGCACGGGTGTCACGACCGCAGGCCCTGCAGCAGGACCAGGTCGGCGACGGCGAAGCCGAGCAGCATCAGCCCGATGACGCCGTTCGCGGTGAAGAAGGCCCGGTTGACCCGGGACAGGTCGCCCGGCCGGACGATGGCGTGCTCGTAGGCCAGCACGATGGCGGTCAGCGCCACCCCGACCAGCCACAGCCAGCGGTATCCGGCCAGCACGCCGAACCAGCCGTACAGCGCCACGGTCACGACGTGCACCACCGCCGAGGCGCGCAGCGACCCGGCCACGCCATACCGAACCGGCACCGAGCGCACCCCGATCCGCCGGTCCACCTCGACATCCTGGCAGGCGTAGATCAGGTCGAACCCGCCGATCCAGGCACCGACCGCGAGCCCCAGCACGGTCGCCGGCCAGGACCAGTGGCCGGTGACCGCGATCCACGCACCGACCGGGGCGATCGCCTGGGCCAGCCCGAGGAACACCTGCGGGAAGTCGGTGAACCGCTTGGCGTAGGAGTAGATCGTCAGGATGAACAGCGCGATCGGCGAGAGCGCGAGGACCAGCCAGTTCAGCACGGCGCAGGTGGCCAGGAAGACCGCCAGCGCGATCACCAGCCCGGTCCGCGCGGACCGCAGCGACAGCACGCCGGTGATCAGCTCGCGCTGCGCGGTGCGCGGGTTCTGCGCGTCGATCCGGCGGTCGATGATCCGGTTGGCCGCCATCGCCACCGTACGGGCGGCCACCATCGCCACCGTCACCAGCCCGAGCGTGACCCAGTCGACCCGCGGCCGCATCGCGGTCAGCGCCGCGATGTAGGCGAACGGCAGCGCGAACACCGAGTGTTCGATCATCACCAGCCGCAGGAACGCCCGCACCGGCCCCCGCTGGCCCCCGACCTTTCCGCCGATCATCGAGCTGTTGGGGCTAGTTGATCTCCCCTGACCCCGGTTGCTCGATGATCGCCGGGCGGACGGCGGGCCGGCGGGGGGCGCCGCAGACCCGGTCACAGGCCGTACTCCGGCCAGCGCCGGTCCACCCGGGCCACCACGTCCGGCGCCATCCGGACCATCCGCGGCCAGCCGCCGTCCCGCGCGTACCCCTCCGTGGGCAGCTTCGCGGTGGCGTCGATGCCCACCTTCCCACCCCAGAACTGCTGGTACGACGCATGGTCGAGATGGTCCACCGGGCCCTGCGTGAGCAGCAGGTCGTGGGCGTAGTCGACGTTGCCGAACGCCCGCCAGGCCACCTCGGCGTAGTCGTGTACGTCGCAGTCGGCGTCCACCACGACGATCAGCTTCGTCAGCGAGAGCAGCCCGGCCCCCCAGATCGCGTGCATGACCTTCTGCGCGTGCTTCGGGTAGCGCTTGTCGATCGAGACGATGCAGCAGTTGTGGAATACCCCGGCCGCGGGCAGGTCGTAGTCGACGATGTCCGGGACCAGCAGCCGAACCAGCGGCCGGAAGATCCGCTCGGTCGCCTTGCCGAGCCAGACGTCCTCCTGCGGCGGCGGCCCGCACACCACCGTCTGGAAGACCGGGTCACGCTGCATGGTCATCGCCTCCACGTGCAGCACCGGGAACGGCTCCACCGGGGTGTAGAAGCCGGTGTGGTCACCGAACGGCCCCTCGGGCGCGCGTTCGCCCGGCTCCAGCCAACCCTCGAGGACGACGTGCGCGGCGGCCGGCACCCGCAGCGGCACGGTCAGGCAGTCGACCAGCTCGACCCGCTCCTGCCGGATGAAGCCGGCGAACAGGTACTCGTCGATGTCGGCCGGCAGCGGCGCCTGGGCCGCGTAGGTGATCACCGGGTCCGGGCTGAAGGCGATCGCGACCGGTAGCCGCTCGCCGCGCCGCTCGGCCACCGCGTGGTGGGCGGTGGAGTCCTTGTGGATCTGCCAGTGCATGCCAACGGTGTGGTGGTCGAAGCGCTGCAGCCGGTACATGCCGAGGTTGCGCTGCCCGGTCTCCGGGTGCCGGGTGTGGGTCAGCCCGAAGTTCAGGAACGCGCCGCCGTCGTCCGGCCAGGAGTGCACCGCCGGCAGCCGGTGGAGGTCGACCTCGCTGCCCTTGTGCACGACCTCCTGGCAGGGCGCGGTGGCGACCTTCTTCGGCGGCACTGCCCTGAGCTGGCCGAGCTTGCCCAGGGCGTCCTTGACGCCGCTCCAGCCGACCGGCAGCTCGGGCTTAAGCAGTGCGGCGATCCGGTCGCCGATCTCGTCCAGGCTGCCGACGCCGAGCGCGGCCGCGGTCCGTCGTTCGGTGCCGAACAGGTTGATCAGCAGCGGCATCTCACCCCCGACCGGCCGTTCGAACAGCAGCGCCGGGCCGCCGTCGCGGAGCACCCGCTGGACGATCTCGGTAACCTCCAGGTGCGGGTCGACCGGTACGCGGACCCGGCGCAGCTCGCCGGACCGCTCCAGCGCCGCGAGGAAGTCACGCAGGTCGGGGTAGGGGAAGCCACCGGACATCGATCCAGTATCCCTTTCGGGTTTATGCCGGGGGGACCAGCCTCACTCAAGCAGGTCGGGTTACGCTGGCACGAACGAGGGGGTGATGTGGTGCCGTTCATCGCCGCTGTACTCATCGTGGTGATGCTGTTTCTGCTGATCCGCAAGCTACGTACCATGCCTGCCGGGGCGCCCCGCGCGACTCGGCCGGTCCGCAGCATCAGCCAGTCACCGCATCGCCGCCCGCTCGCGCCCGACGACGACCCGGAGTTCCTGCGCGAGCTCGGCCGGCGGATGCGCCGGCCGACCGACGACGCCTGACCCGGGCGAGCCTGGGGCGGCCCCGGGCGACTGGTGTCCCGGCGACTGGGTGCCCGGGCGACTAGTGCCCGTACTCCGCGACGAGGACCGCACGGGCAAGGGTGTGGGCGTTCAGGTTGAAGCCGACCACCGCTGGCGAGGCGTCCGCGTCCGGGCCGAGCTTGTCCGTGTCCACCGCGTGCACGGCGAAGACGTACCGGTGCGGCCGGTCACCCTTGGGTGGGGCGGCGCCACCGTAGGCCCTGGTGCCGTAGTCGTTGCGGGCGTGTACGGCGCCGGCCGGGATGTCGGCCTGGTCCCCGCTGGCCGCGCCCTGGGGCAGCTCGGTCACGTCGGCCGGGATGTCGAACAGCACCCAGTGCCAGAAGCCGCTGCCGGTCGGTGCGTCCGGGTCGAAGCAGGTCACCGCGAAGCTCCTGGTCTCGGCGGGGAAGCCGGACCAGGTCAGGTGCGGCGAGAGGTTGCCGCCGGAGAAACCGTAGTCGTCGAAGACGTGGGCGTCGGGGAGCGTCTGCCCGTCGGTGATGTCGTCGCTCTCGACCGTGAACGACGGCTTGGGCGGTAGCACGTCGTACGGCAGGGGCGCGCGGTCAGCCATGGTCTTCCTTCGAACAGGCACCGGATCTTTGGATCGATCAGCGCTGGAGCATTCATGATCGCACCGGGAGACCGTGCGCGAGCGCTCCACAGGCAGGTCGCTCGCGCCGGAAGTCGGCGAGGAAGCGCCGCAGGCCCTGCGGCAGCAGCCGGGCGGTGGTCGCGTCGTCGTCGAAGGACGCCGGCCAGCCGGGGTCCGTGCCGGACGCCACGAGGGCGTCGATGGTCCGCTGGAACTCCCGGCGCTCGGCGTCCGGGAGCCGGTACTCCACGGGGCGGTCGTCGGCCACGGTCACCCCCGAATCCCAGAAGGATCGTCATGATCCTCACTTCACGGTCGCTTGGGCCTAGGTCGGTGGTGAACCACACGGGCTGCACTTACCCTCATTGTTCGATACATGTTGGCCGAGGGGACAGTCGGATGACACAGCGCGAGCTCGCTGTTTCGCGGGAGACCTTGGATAATCCGGACGCCGGCTGGGTCCTTGACTGGCAGTCCACCGCCCTCCGGCAGCGCATCGACCGCGCCCTCGCGGACGCTGTGGCGCCGATTCCCTGCAGCACCCTGTTCGAGGCCATGCGCTACTCCGTGCTCGGCCTGGGCAAGCGGTTACGGCCAATCCTCTGCCTGATCTCGACCGAGATCACCGGCGGGTCGCCGGACACGGCGCTGCCCACCGCCTGCGCGCTGGAGATGCTGCACGCGGCGACCCTCATCCACGACGACCTGCCGGCGATGGACAACGACGACCTGCGGCGCGGCAGGCCCGCCAACCACAAGGTCTTCGGGGAGGGGATGGCGCTGCTCGGGGGCGACGCCCTGCTGGCGTACTCGCTGGAGTACATCCTCACCCACACCAAGGGGGTCGACTCCGCCCGGCTGCTCCGAGTGGTCGACACCTTGGTCCGAGTGGTCGGCGTGTCCGGGCTTACCGGCGGTCAGGCCATGGACCTGGAGTTCGCGGGTCGCGACGACGTCGGCCTAGCCGAGCTCGAGCTCATGCACTCGCGCAAGACGGCGGCGCTGATCCAGGCTTCCGTGGCCACCGGCGCCATCCTGGCCGGCGCCTCGGACGACGTTATCGACCGGCTCTGGGCGTACGCGGGGAAGTTGGGGTTGGCCTACCAGATCGTGGACGACGTGCTGGACGAGACCGGGACCAGCCAGCAGCTCGGCAAGACGGCGGGCAGCGACCGGGTGAACTACAAGGTGACGGTCCCGCGGGTCCTCGGCGTGGAGGGATCCATGGCGCGAGCGGCCGAGCTCGTCGGCGCGGCCAAGGCGTACCTCGACCCCTTTGGTGACCGGGCCGAGCCGCTGCGGGCGATGGCCGACTACACCTGCTCGCGGCAGTCGTGAGCATCCCCCGGTCGCGCTCCGCGGCACCCATGACGGCCACCCGGTCGGGCCTGCAGGCGAACCCGACCGGACCCGACCTCGCTGCGGCGTGGTACGTGGCGATGCCGGCGCGGCGGCTGGGCCGGCGACCGATGGCGGTGGAGTTGTTCGGTCGTCCGTTGGTGGCGTGGCGGGACGGTGCGGATCGTCCGGTGCTGGCTGGGCGGTTCTGTCCACATCAGGGGGCGAGCCTGGCGTTGGGTCGGGTGGTCGACGGGTCGTTGCGGTGTCCGTTCCACCACTGGCGGTTCGACGGTTCGGGGGCGTGCGTGCTGATCCCGGATGCGGACCGGATCCCGCCGACGGCGCGGGTGGCGACGTACCCGACACAGGAGCGGTACGGGCTGGTCTGGGTCTGGTACGGCACCCCCGAACCGGCCTACGACATCCCCGACTTCCCACCCCTGGACGGCGACAAGGGCTCGTACGTGGGGTTCCGCTACCTGGACACCACCACCGGGACCGTACGGCACCTGCTCGAGAACGCCATCGACTACTACCACTTCCGCACGCTGCACGGGCTCGCGCTGCATCAGGTCTCCTTCCGGGTGCTCCACGACCCGGCCGAGGCCGCGGAGAACGGCGCGCCGATCCCCCGCGAGGCCTGGTTCGGGGCCCGGATCGACGGGAAGTTCCCGCGGCCGAGCCCGCTGCGCCGGCCGTACGAGTGGCTCACCGCGGTGATGTCGACGTTCGCCGCCGGCGAGGGGTTCGAGCTGCTCGTCGACGGCTGGCCCGGCGGGCAGCGGTTCACGTTCTGCGTCGACGGCCAGGAGATCTACAAGGTGCTGATGGGCATCACGCCGACCGGGGACCGCCAGACAACGCAGCTTGGCTGGGCCGGCGTCCGGCGGACCGGCCGCTGGTGGCGCACGCTCGCGTACCTCGTGCTGTTCTACGTACAGAACCGCGCCGGGACGATGCAGGACGTCCCGATCTACGACACCACGATCCCACGCGACGACGCGATCTACGTGCGGTATGACAACGGCGTGGTCCGGTTCCGCCGCTGGTACCAGAGCTGGGTGGATCGGGCGGCGGCCGCGAAGGAGGAACGGTGAGCGTCGCTCCGGCGGCGGCGACCCCCGACCTCGCTGCGGCGTGGTACGTGGCGATGCCGGCGCGGCGGCTGGGCCGGCGACCGATGGCGGTGGAGTTGTTCGGTCGTCCGTTGGTGGCGTGGCGGGACGGTGCGGATCGTCCGGTGCTGGCTGGGCGGTTCTGTCCACATCAGGGGGCGAGCCTGGCGTTGGGTCGGGTGGTCGACGGGTCGTTGCGGTGTCCGTTCCACCACTGGCGGTTCGACGGTTCGGGGGCGTGCGTGCTGATCCCGGATGCGGACCGGATCCCGCCGACGGCGCGGGTGGCGACGTACCCGACACAGGAGCGGTACGGGCTGGTCTGGGTCTGGTACGGCACCCCCGAACCGGCCTACGACATCCCCGACTTCCCACCCCTGGAACCAGGCGGCGGCAGGTACCGCCGCTACGCCTTCACCTACCTCACACCGGTTCCGCCGGCACGGGTCCTCGAGAACGCCTTCGACCCGGCGCACTTTCGCTTCGTGCACGGCATCCCGTCGCAGAGCCCGCCGATCCTGCACTGGCTGACGGACCCGGCGGCTGCGGCGGCCAACGGCGCGCCCATCGGCGGTGGCGCCTGGGTGGGCGCCCGACTCGACGTGGCGCTGCGCCTGCCGCTGCTGGGGGAGCGCGGGCTCACCCTGCTCGTGGACGGCTGGCCCGGCGGGCAACGCCTGACCTTCCTGCTGGGTGAGCGCTCCGTGGCCAGGGAGCTGCTCACGATCACGCCGGTCCGGCCCGGACTGACGGTCTTCCAGGGCTGGTCGCTGGTGGGACGGTCGCGCCACCTGCTCGGCTCGTCCGCCGCGTTCTGGGCGTACCGTGGCCAGCACTGGCTCGGGACCCTGCAGGACCTGGCCATCTACCGCGACGCCGTACCGACCGACGGATCCGTCAACGAACCCCAGGACGAGGGTGTCCTGCGGTTTCGCAAGTACTATCAGGGCTGGGTGCAGCGTGCTGAGCGTCCGACGCCGTGAAGCGAGGTCGTTCTACCGGCCGGCGGCGGCGCCGGCCGGGACGGGCGACCTCAACCTCGCCACCGGCTGGTACGTCGTGCTGCGCTCGGCCGCGCTGCGCCGGTCGCCGGCCCGGGTCGATCTCTTCGGCGCCTCGTACGTGGCCTGGCGCGCCGCCGACCGTGCGCCGGTGCTGATGCCGCTGCACTGCCCGCACATGGGCGCGGCGCTGTCCGGCGGGCGGGTCGTGGACGGCAGCCTGGAGTGCCCGTTCCACCGCTGGCGGTTCCGGCCTGACGGCAGCTGCCGGTCCCTGCCGGACGACCGCCGGCCGCCCGCGGCCGCCCGGACCCCCTCGCTGCCGACGACCGAGCGGGACGGGTACGTCTGGGTCTGGCACGGCGGCGACCAGCCGCTGTACCCGCTGCCGGGCACGGCTCTCGGCGCACCCGGCTTGCCGCCGACGTACCCGGTCTTCCACCTGGAGGACCCCGCGGGCACGACGGTGCGCCGGATCCTGGAGAACACCTTCGACCCCGACCACCTGGTCGCCCTGCATGGCCTGAACGTCCGAGGAAGCCCGGAGTCCGAGATCCTCGACGCCGAGGCAGCGGAAGCCGTCTTCGGCGCCACCCCGGTGTCCGGCAGCCGGATGGGCGCGATCTTCGCCTGGCCGTCGTACGCCGGATGGCTGGGGCGCGTCTCCGACGCGGCCGGTCTCAACGCGGACCGCTTCGAGCTGCGGGTGGCGGCCTGGCCGACGCTCCAGCACGTCTACTACTTCGCCGACGACGTGCCGCACTACCACCTCGTCTTGGCGGTCACGCCGGTCGCGGAGGAGCGCACGGTCCAGCACATCGCCGTCGCCGTCTCCCGCCACGGCGGCGGCCTCACCGATCGCCTCCGGTACGCCGTGCACCGCGGCGAGGTGACCGTCGCCGCCCGCCAGGATCTGCCGATCTTCGACACCATGCGGCGCGGTGACCAGCATGGCATCTACGTCGCCGGCGACTGGCCGCTGCGCGAGTTCCGCAGGTTCTACCAGCGCTGGACCGATCCCGCGCAGCAGCATGCCTGACCGTCCGCCGCTGGTGGATCTCGCCGACGTGAGGATCCGGGACGTACCGCTGGTCGGCGGTAAGGCGGCCCGGCTCGGCGAGCTCGCAGCCCGAGGCTTCCCGGTCCCGGCGGGCTTCTGCGTCACCACCGACGTGTACGACCAGCTCGTCGGTCCCCGCGTCCGGCGGGTCCGTGCCGAACTCGGCGTCGAGGCGGGCGCTGCGCTGCCCGACGGCCTGCGCGACGCGTTCGCGGCCCGGATGCGCGACGGGGTGGCGCGCCTGGACTTCCCGCCGCCGCTCGTACGGGACCTCGAGCGCCGGGCGGAGCCGCTGATCGGCGCCGGCGTCGCGGTCCGCTCGTCGGCGACCGCCGAGGACACGGAGGGGGCGAGCTTCGCCGGGCAGTATGCGACCACCCTGCAGGTCACCCGGACCGAGGCGGTCGTGGCCGCGATCCGCGAATGCTGGGCCTCGCTGTGGAGCCCGACCGCCGTGGCCTACCGGGCGCGGCACGCGACGGATCCCGCGGCCGCCCGGATGGCCGTGCTCGTCCAGACGATGGTCGGGGCCCGCTGCGCGGGCGTGATGTTCGTCCCGGTGGCAGGCGCCGACGTCGTCATCGAGGCGGTCGAGGGAACCGGCGACCGGCTCGTCGACGGCGTCGCCACTCCAGAGCACCTTGAGGTCGGTACGCCCGGTGCGCCGGTCCGGCGTGGCCCCGCCCCGCCGGACGCCGCCGGCCCGGTGCTCGACGACGGCGCGGCGACGGAGCTGGCCGCGCTGGGGCGGAGGGTCCAGGACGCCCTAGGCGGCGGCCAGGACATCGAGTGGGCCCGTACCGGCACGGCCTTCCACCTGCTGCAGGCCCGGCCGATCACCGCGGACGTGCCCGGGCTGGCCCCGACGGCAGCCTGGGCCAGCCCCGTCGATGGCGCGTCCTGGGCGCGCATCAGCATCTGCGACTCCTGGCTGCCCGAGCCGCTCTCGCCGCTGTTCGCGACCACGCTCTTCCCCCGGCTGATCGACGAGTGGACCGCCAACTGGGCGGGCGGGAAGGCGAAGCGCAACCCGCTCGTGCCCGAGCCCATGCACGGCACGGTGGAGGGGTTCGCGTACCTGCGCATCGACTTCCCGCTCAACCGGCATCCCTGGCTGACGCTGCGGCTCATCGGCTCCTGGTTTCGGTTCCACCTCTCACCGGTGGCGGCGCGGTGGCGAGAGGAGGTGTTGCCCCGACACCGGCAGCGGGTCGCCGAGCTGTCACGGCTGGACCTGGCGGCGCTCGATCCGGTTCGGCTGCTGCGGATCATCGGCGAGCTGGAGGGGCTCGGCGGCCGGTACTGGGCGATCATCGGCGGCCTCGCCTGGTACTGGAACGCTGGCGAGTGGTTCCTCGCCCGGGCCTTCCCGGCGGCACGGCTGCGCGACGCCGACCCGGGGCTCGGGCCCGTCTCGTACTCGACCCTGCTGCAGGGCGAGGACTCGCTCGCGTACCGGGCCGAGTGCGGCCTGTACGACCTGGCCCGGCGCCCGACCGAGGACCTCGACGCCGGGCTGGCGCAGCACCTGCTCCGGTTCGGCCACCTCGTCTACCACCTGGACGTCGCCGAGCCCACCGCGGGCGAGCGTCCCGAGGTCGTGCGCGAGACCGTCGAGGCGTACCGGGACGGCCGGGCCGGCGACCCGCGGGAGCGGCAGCGACGCCTCCGCCGGCAGAGCGAGGAGGTCCTCGCCGCCGCGCACCGCGTGCTGCGCGGCTCACCCGTACGCCGCCGGTTCCTGGACGGCGCGCTGCGCTGGACCCGACGCTGGAGCGCCGTCCGGGACGAGGCGCTGCACGAGTTCACCCTTCCCTGGCCACTGATCCGGCGGGGCTACCTTGAGCTCGGCCGGCGGCTGGTCGACCGCGGCGCGTTCACCGACGCCGAGGACGTCTTCCAGCTCACAGGCGCCGAGCTGCGGCGCTGGTGCGAGCGGCCCAACCGCACCGACACCTCGGACTGGGCCCGGACCGTACGCCGCCGGCGGGCCGAGCAGGAGGGGCGGCGCCGGCTGACGCCCCCTGAGACCGTCCCGGCCGACGTCCGGGTCGTCCTCGGCCCCTGGGACATCACGTCGCTCGCCCTGTTCGGCCGCTTGGAGGGCCGGAGCGCGGACGGCGAGCTGCGCGGGTCCGGGGTGAGCGCCGGCCGGGTCCGGGGACGGGTCCGCCTGCTGCGGTCCGTGCCGGAGGCCGCCGACCTGGCTCCGGACGATGTCCTCGTCGTCGCCCACATCACGCCGGCCTGGTCGTCAGTGATCGCGCGTGCCGGCGCGGTGGTGACTGACATCGGCGGCTCGCTGTCGCACGGCTCGATCGTCACCCGGGAACTCGGCGTGCCCGCCGTCATGGGCACTGGCAACGCGACGAAGGTGCTGACCGAGGGCCAACTCGTGGACGTCGACGGCGGAGCCGGCGTCGTACGGCTGTGCGGCGGGGCGGACCGACGCCATGACCGTCCCTCCTGACCCGACCGTGGCGCCGGCCCGGCCGCGTGGGCGTAGGCGACTCGCCCTGGCCGTCCAGGCCACCGGCGTCGTCCTGTGCCTCGCCGCAGTGGTCTGGGTCGTCCGTGGGGTCGACGTCCATCTGCTCAGCGAGACGCTCGGCCGGGTCACGCTGCCGCCGCTGATCCTCGCCGTGACGCTCAACGTGACCGGGCAGCTGACCCGTGCGGCCGGCTGGCGGGTGCTGCTGGGCCTGGCGCACCGACTCCCCGGCGCCCGCCTGGTCCAGTACGAGTTCGCGGCGCAGGCGGTCACGGCCATAACCCCGGAAGGATCCGGCGAGGCGCTGCGCCTGTGGTGGCTGTCCCGGGAGGGCGTACCGCCGGCCACGACGACGGCCATCATCGCGGCCCGGAAGCTGATGAGCAGCCTGGGACTGGTGCCCTTCGTAGTCGTCCTGCCGTGGACAGCCGACCTGCCGGTCTGGTGCGTCTGGCTGGTCGCGGCGTACTCGGGGTTGCTCGTCGCGCTGCTGGCCGTGCTGCTGGTCTTCCTGCACCGCCGCCAGCCGTACACCGAGCCTGCCGGCGGTCGGGTCCGGCGCCTGGCCCGGAAGGTGCTCGACGGCCTGACGCCGCTGCGCGAGGGGCGGGTGCTCGCCGCGTCGTTCGGGCTGGCCTGCACCACCCGGGCTACCGACCTGGCCGCGGCGTGGATCGTCACCGCGAGCCTGGGCCTGCCGACCGGGTACGCCGCAGCGGTCCTGCCGTTGCTGCTCATCGAAGTCTCGAACGCGCTGCCCACGGCGCCCGCCCAGATCGGCAGCTTCGAGGCGGGCGCGGCCTCCGCCGTCCGGCTGCTCGGCGGGTCGGCCACCGACAGCGTAGCCTTCGCCGTGCTCTTCCACGCCCAGCAGGTACTCCCGCAGATCGTCGCGGGTCTCGTGCCACTGTGGGCCGTGTCGACGGCGCGGCGCCGCGAAGCCACCAGGCAGGAGCAGACAAAGTGAGCGACGCATGGGACGAGCAGGCCGAGGGCGTAGTCACGTTCCCGTCGGGACGGCGGGTCCGCGGCCGGGGCCTGCGCGACGGCGTGCGCCCGGGGCCGCCCTCGGAGTTCGGCCTCTACCTCACCGGGAAGCGGCCGCCCGAGCAGCCCTGGCCGTCCCGGTGGGTGAAGTGGCACGACTTCTGGCTGCCGAGCTCGCCGGAGGACGCCACGGCCGCACTGCACGAGGCCTGGCGCACGGCGGCCGACCGCCGGGTGGAGATCGCCTGCGGCGGCGGAGTCGGCCGCACCGGAACCGCGCTGGCTTGCCTCGCCGTGCTCGACGGCGTGCCGGCCGCGGAGGCGGTCGCCTTCGTCCGGCAGCGGTACGCGCCGCGCGCGGTGGAGACGCCCTGGCAGCGGCACTTCGTGGAGCGCTTCGCCCGCTGACGACCGTGGCAGCCGGGCCGACGAACCTGTTTCAGAACCGGCGCCACGGCGACTCGCCGGCGGCGCGGATCTTCTTGTAGAGCATGCGCGAGTAGACCGCGTCCACTGCGAAGGTGGCCCAGTACGTGACGTTGATCAGCGGCGTGAGGGGATAGTCGCGGTGCCGGAACGAGCCGGAGGCGAACTCCCGGAAGCTGCGCGGCAGCGGCTGCTCCGGCGACGTCGTGACGGTCAGCGCGGTCGCCAGCCAGGCGAGGAAGGTACCGATCCACTTGAACACCGCGACGTACATCGACTGGCCCCCGATGGAGTTCCGGCGCTCCAGCATGGCGATGTAGAGGATCGACATCATGAGGTTGATGCCGAAGCCGGTGTACTCGCCGTCGGGGTCGTTGAACTCGACGAAGCTGAGGTACATCGCCGGCATCGCGAACGCGATCGCGCCGGTGAGAATGGCGTGGAAGTGGTCGCGGACGAACGGAGAGGCGAAGTCGGCCTTGCCGTACTTCCAGGCCTGCCAGGCGATGACGAGGTCGATGACGAAGCAGGGGATGCTCAGGATGTGGATGTAGTCGCCGAGCGGGTCAAGCAGGAAGCCGTACACGAACTCCCATGACAGGTTGGCCGCGAGGGCCGGGATCGGCACCCCGAAAGTGGAGTCGGCGAAACCGCGCCGGATGATCGCCGCGTACGCGATGACCCACGCGATCACGCAGGCGGTCCCGGCGAGGAAGACGCTCCACGAGATCTCCGGGGCCTTCTTGCCGGGTACGGGTTCCGCCGGTCGGGGAATGGGATTCGGGTAGGCCGCGACGGCCGCGGCGTACCGGGGCCGGCAGAGCCGGGCGATCTCGTCCCGCCGCACTGGCGGGAAGGCGGCCAGCCGCTGCTCGAACAGGGCTTCGTAGCGGTCCACCTCGCGGCGCAGCATAGTCGCCGCCTCGTCGCCGTACAGGTCGACGAACGCAGCGTAGACGTTGAACGTGCTGGCGGCCACGTCCTTCTCATAGTGCGTCAGGTCGTTGGCGATGTCGGCGAGCACCTCGACCGGCCAGAGCAGGTCACGCATCTGCGCGTCCGGCCGGATACCGCGCAGGGCCGCGGTCATGGCATGTAACATCCGTACGTCCGTCGGGCGCAGCTCGGCCATCGCCAGCACGTCCTCGTGGCTCGGGTTCCCCCGCGAGGTCATCGCGTTCTCCAGCCGAATGAATCGCTCGCCCTCGTCCACCTGCCGGGCCACCTCGTCATTCCAGGCGCCCACCGCCTGCAGCGCCCGCTCGAACACCCGCTTGTACGTGTGGAACGAGTAGTAGTCGCGGATGCGTATGGCGTCGAGATCGACGGAGGTGTTCCGCTCCGCCAGCGAGTCGACCCGGTAGACCAGGTACTCGACGGCCGTCAGGAGCGGCGTGATGCGCAGACGCTGGCGGCGGGGTACGTGGTCGATCGGGTAGTACAGCGCGCCGGCGTAGTCCCGGACGATGCCGACCGCCCTGACGATCGGGGCGCCGGCGAGGGAGGCCCATACGGACGCCGTCCGCTCCTCGACCACCTGTCGCAGTCGGTCCCGTTGCACCTTCACACGGCCCATGCCAGACCTTCACTTCCCCTTCGCACCACTACCGGCCGGCGACACACCCGCCGTCCGGTTGACCATAGTATGGGCTTGGTGGCTCCCCGGTCGGCGGTGATTCCCGCGCGAAGATCAGCCAGGCGCTTCGTGTCACTCGGTGTCTTGCTCTAGCGGGGACGCCCCGCCTGCGCTAGCCACAAACCAGTAAGCGCAGTTCGCTACTTATGTCCTCGACCGCGAGATCAGGGATTTCAGGGTTCTCGGTCGGGGCGTGGCGGGGGTGGGGGCGGGCCGAGCACGTCGTCGTGGGGGAAGCCGTCGGCCACCGCGGCGGCCAGCTCCAGCAGGGCGGCCCGGGTCTCCGGCCTGATCTCGGCCAGATCGACCTCGGCGCCCTCCTCCAGGTGCGGGTCGTAGGGCACCCGGGTCACCGCCCTGCAGCGGGCCGCGAAGTGTTCCTCCAGCTTGTCCAGATCGACCCCGCCGGACCTCGACCGGACCGAGTTGATCACCGCCACGCTGCCCTGGACCAGCTCGCTGTACTCGTGCGCCTCCAGCCAGTCGATCGTCGCGCTGGCGCTGCGGGCGCCGTCCACCGAGCCGGAGCTGACCACGATCAACTGGTGCGCCAGCGCGAGCACCCCGCTCATCGCCGAGTGCAGCAGGCCGGTGCCGCAGTCGGTGATCACCACGTTGTAGAACCGCTCCAGGATGGCGGCGGTGGTGCGGTAGTCGTTCTCGCTGAACGCGATGGACACCGCCGGGTCGGACTCGCTGGCCAGCACCTCCAGCCGGTCCGGCGACTGCGAGGTGTAGCGGCGTACGTCGGAGTAGCGCTGGATCCTGTCGGCGTCGTTCAGCAGGTTACGGACGGTGGCGGTGGTCTCCAGTGGAATCTTGCCGGAGAGCGTGCCCCGATCTGGGTTGGCGTCCACCGCGATCACCCGGTCACCCCGCAACGAGGCCAGCGTGGCGCCGAGCGTGACGCAGGTCGTGGTCTTCCCGACACCGCCCTTGAGGCTGATCACCGCGATCCGGTAGCAGCCCTGGACGGGCAGGTTGGCGCGCTCGATGAGCTGGCGGCGGCGCAGGTCAGCCGGCGACTCGCCTGGGTTGACCGAGTGGCCGCTGGCCAGGTAGACGGCCTTGCGCCAGCCGGTCTGCGGCGGCCGGCGACGCGGCCGGAGCAGCGACTGCGGGGTCAGGTCGGCGACGCTGGCCTGCGGGCCGTTCGGACCGTGCGGTGCGGGCGGGTAGCCCGGCCCACCCGGGTAGCCTGGCGGCGGAACGGGGCGGAACGGGTCGTACTGGTACGGTGCCCCGACGGCGGGCTGGCCCGGCTGGCCCGGCTGGCCCGGATAGCCCTGCGGCCCCGGTTGGCCGGGCTGGCCCGGGTAGGCAGGTGGGCCGGGATAGCCCGGTTGAGCGGGGTAACCCGACGGGCCGGGCGGGGGCTGACCCCTGGGCCCCCAGGGGCCGGCTGGCCCGGCGCCGGGCGGTTGGCTGCCCGGTGGCGGCCAGTCCGGTGGCGGCCCGCTGGCCGGTTGAGGTGGGCCCGACTGAGCAGTATTGGGCTGAGCGGTGCCCGGCTGAGCCGGGTTGGGTGCTCCGGCAGGTCCGTCCAGCCAGCCGAACGGCGCCGGCTGGCCTGGGTCCGGCGGTGCCGCGGCCGGGTGACTGCCGCTGGCCGGGCCGGTCGCCGGCTGCTCACCGCTCACCGGGCCGTACGGGACGGCGCCCCACTGCCGCTCCCACGGCGGCGGGCCCCACGATCCCGACGGCGGCGGCCCGGGCTCCGGCGGCCCGGACGGTGCCGAGCCCGCTGGTACCGGCCCGGCCGACGTAGGGATGCCAGGCGGCGCGCCGGAACCGCCGCGGCCGGCGAGGAACGGCGGCGGCCCGGGCTCCGGCGATGACGTGGCACCCGGGCCGGACAGGCCCCCGTCCCAACGGTCGGACGCGCCGGGCGGCAACGGAGCGGCCGGCGGGGTAGCCGGCGGGTGCGGTACGAGGCTCGGCGGCAGCATCGGCGGCGGTCCGGACAGCCCGGCCGGCTCAGGTCGCTCCCCGGCGTGGTCACGTCGTACGGGCGGCCCGGACAGGCCCGGCACGCTCGGCTCGTCGTCCGACTCCTGACGCCTTCGGCTCACCATGGTCTCCTCCCATCCGAGCCGGTCCGGAATCCATGACCAGTCCTCGACCGCCCACGTTCCGCAGCGTAAACGGTGCCCGTCACCGCGGGGCAGACCGAGCGCTGGATGCCCGCACGTTCACGACAGGCTTCATGACAGGCCGGCGTAGGAGTGCAGGCCCGCGATGACAATGTTCACCACAAAGAAGTTGAAGATCATCGTGCTGTAGGCGAGCAGGTTGATCCGGGCCGCCTTGACGCCCGACCAGCCGGCGGTGGCGCGTGCGTGCAGATAGGCGGCGTAGATCACCCAGGCGATGAACGACCAGGTCTCCTTCGGATCCCAGCCCCAGTACCGACCCCACGCGGCCTCGGCCCACATCGCACCGGCGGCGATCCCGAAGGTCCACACCGGGAAGCCGAAGGCCACCGTCCGGTAGGCGACCCGGTCCAGCACGCCGGCCGCCGGCAGCCGGGCGCCCAGCGCGGCAAGCTGGGACGGCGGCCGGCCGGCCGCGACCTGCCCGTCGTACCGCATCCGCAGCAGGTATAGCAGGGTGGCGACGAAGCTGACCAGGAAGATGCCGGTGGCTAGGACGGCCGCGGTGACGTGGATCGCCAGCCAGTACGACCGCAGCGCCGGCACGAGCGGCGCCGCCTTGGCATAGAGCACGGTGCCGGCCAGGAACATCAGCAGGATCACCGGCAGCATCACGAACGCCCCGAGGTAGCGCACCTGCGGCTGGCGGGCCAGCACCACGAGGAACGCCACCACCGCGACGAACCCGGCCGCCGCCGAGAACTCGTACATGTTTCCCCACGGCACCCGGTCAACCGCGGCGCCGCGGATCACGATCGAGGCGAGGTGGCCGGCCGCGCCGAGCAGGGTGAGGAGCACCGCGAGCCGGCCGAACCGCCGCGCCGCCGCGGCAGGGCTACCAGCGCCTGGGCTGCCCACGTTGGCCCCGGCAGCGCCGGCCGGCACCACTGGCTCGGCGGGAGCTGTGGCGGGCGGGCCGCCGGCACCGACCAGGACCCGGGCCCCGGTCGGAGCCTGCTCCTCGCTGGTCGTGGCGACCCGGCCCCGGCGGCCGAATGCGTACTCCCCGCAGTAGCTGACCAGCGCCAGGCTGTACACGGCGATCGAGGTGGTGAACAGGGTGTCCGACAGGTGGGCGAGCCCGGGGCTGACCGGCACGGGCTAGTCCTTCCTCGGCTCGCGCAGCCGACCGACAAGCCGCGCGAACTCGCTGTCGAAACCGCTTGCGTCGGTCCTGGCCAGACCACCGACCTCGACCACGGTACGCCCCGGCCCCTTCCCGCCCGTCCCAGGGGTGTTGGCGCCAGGGATGAACCGGACCCACACCCGGCGCCGCCGTACCGACAGCGAGCCGAGCAGCCCGACCAGCAGGAACCCGAACGACACCAGCACCATCCGCTGGCCCGGGTCGCGGGACACCTGCAGGGTGGCCCACTGGAGGTACCCGTCGAACCGCACCGTGCTGCCGTCGTCGAGCCGCACGGACTGGCCCTGGCGCAGGTTCACCGCGGCCACCCGCTTGAGCGCACCGGAGGCGATCTGGGTCTGGTCCAGGGTGTAGACCGGCTGTGCCCGGCCGGCGTCCAGCCCCAGCTCGCCACGGTAGACGAAGATCGCCACCGCCGGGTTGAACGGCTGCGGCGAGCCAGAGGTGATCACGCCGCCGCCAACGTCCACCGCGGTGGGCGCGAACAGCCCGTCGATGGCGAGCTGGGCCGGCCGCGCGTCCGGCAGCTTCAGCGCGCCCTCGCTGGTCAGGTTGCTGTCCTGCGGCAGGAACGGTGCCGAGATCGAGCGGAACGCCTGCCCGGCCACGGTGGTCACCGTGAACCGCGGCGAGAACCCGTGGCTGATCAGGTAGACCCGCACGCCCTGCAGCCGCAGCGGGTGGTTGACCCGCAGCGGGTCGGCCCGCTCCACGCCGTTCTCGGGGGTGTACCGGATGTCGGCGCGGAACTCGGCCGGCGTCCCGTCCTGGTCGTAGCTCGCGGTGAACCGGTCCAGGTGCACGCAGAACGGCGTGAGCCCCGCGCCCCGCGCGACCGGCCCGGCACGCAGCTCGTCGTAGGACTGCACCGTGTTGCAGAAGCCGCGGCCCTCCTCGACCAGCACGTTGCCCTGGTAGCCCCACAGCTTGCCGACCGCGATGCCGGCCAGCAGCGCGGTCAGCGCCACGTGGAAGACGATGTTGCCGGTCTCCCGCAGGTACCCCTTCTCCGCCGCAAGGGCGACCGCGCCGGACTCCTCGGTACGCCGGACCACCCGCCAGCCGCGCAGCGCCTTCCGGGCCTGGTCGGCCAGCTCCGCGGGCTCGCCGGGCAGGTCGTACGTCGCGGCGTGCGGCAGCCGGTCCAGCCGTCGGGGCGCGGCCGGCGGCGGCCGGCGCAGCGCCCGGACGTGCAGCCGCACCCGGGGCACGATGCAGCCCACCAGGGAGATGAACAGCAGCAGGTAGATGGCCGCGAACCAGGGTGAGGCGAACACGTCGAAGAACCCGAACCGGTCGAGCAACGGCGCCAGCGCCGGGTGCTGGGACTGGTAGAGGGCCACCTTGGCCGGGTTGAGGCCGCGCTGCGGCAGCAGCGAGCCGGGGATCGCGGCCAGGGCCAGCAGGAAGAGCAGCACCAGCGCGGTGCGCATGCTGGTCAGCCGGCGCCAGACGTGGCGCGGCCCGACCAACGGGCCGCGCCCGGGCCGCGGCGGCAGCTCGGCCGGCTGGGTGGACAGCGCGGTCTGCTCCGCCGTCGCCGCCTCGACCGTCACCGGCTCGACCGGGGCGCGACCGGTCGCCCTCACCTCGCTCGGCTTCACAGGAAGAACTCCGCCAGGCCGCGCTGGGCCAGCCAGGAGCGCAGCAGGATCATCCAGTGGTCCCAGACGCCGGTCAGCAGCAGCGCGCCGACCGCGATGAGCAGCCCGCCACCGATCCGCATCACCCAGCCGGCGTGCCGGCGTACCACCGCGACCGCCCCGACCATCCAGCGGAACCCGAACGCGGTGAGCACGAACGGCACCCCGAGGCCGAGGCAGTACGCGGTGGACAGCAGGGCGCCGCGGACGGCGCTGGCCGAGCTGAACGCGAGGGTCTGGACGGCGCCCAGGGTCGGGCCGATGCACGGCGTCCAGCCGAGGCCGAAGACCACGCCGAGCAGCGGGGCGCCGGCCAGCCCGGCGGCCGGCAGCCGATGGATGCGGGCCTCGCGCTGCAGCCCGGGTATGGCGCCGAGGAAGGCCAGCCCGAGCAGGATGGTAACCGCGCCGAGCACCCGCTCGATCGCCCGCTGGTGCTCGACGAACGCCCGGCCCAGCCCGCCGAACAGTGCGCCGTACGAGACGAACACGGCGGTGAAACCAAGCACGAACAGCGCCGACCCGGCCAGCATCCGGGCTCGTGCCGCCCGTACGGCGATCGCCGTACCGCCACCGCTGGCCTCGGCGCCGGCCAGCCCGGTCACGTAGGACAGGTAGCCCGGCACCAGCGGCAGCACGCACGGCGAGAGGAAGCTGATCAGGCCGACCAGCGCGGCCACCCCAGCCGCGACCAGCAGCGGCCCGCCGGTGACCGTCCCGGCGAAGCGCTCGCCGACCCCGCCGGCCAGCACCGTGCTGCCGAACACCGTGCCGCCGAGCGTGCTCACGGCTCGGCCGTCAGTTGGCTGAGGATCGGGTCGAGGTCGCCGGCCAGCATGGTGCCCAGGTGCACCTCGGCCACCCGGCCGTGCCGGTCCAGGAAGATCGTGGAGGGGATCGCGTTCGGCGGGAAGCCGCGGAAGGCCAGCGCCACCCGCCCGTCCGGGTCGTACAGGCTGCGATAGGTGATCTTCTTGTTGTCCAGGAACGCCCGTGCGGCCTGGTCAGAGTCCTTGACGTTGACGCCGAGGAAGTCGACGCCCTTGGTCCTCGTCTCGGCGTAGACCGTCTGGAACGCCGGCGCCTCGACCCGGCACGGCCCGCACCACGAGCCCCAGAAGTTGATCACCACGACCGTGCCGGCCAGGCTGGCTGAGTCGAAGTCGCCGCCGCCGAGGTAGCCGCCGGTGAAATGAGGCGCGGGCTTGCGGTCGGCGGCGGGGATCAACGTGCCGGTGCCGTCGCCGGCCACGAACCGGAACTCCCCGCCGGCCGTCGGGTCGACGGCGTCCGAGCCGGTCGCGCACGCCGCCGCTCCCAGCCCCGCCGCGAGCAGTGCGGCGAGGGCGGCGCTGGTACGACGGATCCGCCGGCGGGACACGCCGTCCAGTGTGCCTGGCCCGGCCACGGAGGCACCGCCCGGGGTCTACACGCCGTCGAAGATCCCACCGGACCTCGGCACATGGCCCTCTCAACCTCCCGACGATCATCGAGCTGTTGTCGCTGAATGATCTCTGTTGACGACAACAGCTCGATGATCGTCGGGGTGCTACGGGCGGGGGTGTGGGTGGTAGGCGAGGCCGGCGTAGCCGCGGGGGAAGCCGAGGCCTTCGGCGATGCGTTCGATCACGTCGTAGGCCATGACCCTGCGCCTGTGGATGATCGCGGAGACCTCCGGCTGGGACTGGCCGGTGAGCGCGGCGATGTGCTGCAGGGTGTAAGCGTAGGTGTGCAGCAGCCGGTAGATCCCGGTGATGTCGCGAGTGGCGAGCACGGCGCGCATCTCCGGCTCCTCCCAGGTCTGTGGGTCGGGCAGGGCCAGGCGCCCCCGGGTAGCGGTCACGCCGCGCCCCCGCCCGGCCCGCCCGGCAGGTGGGCGCCCTCGCCGAGCAGCAGGAACGCCACGGCGTAGGCCTCGTCGGCCGCGCCCAGCACGGACCCGGCCTGCCCGTGGTCCGCGGCCAGCCGGGGCGCGACCTCCAGCCACCCGGCCGGCTCCCGCCAGCTCAGCCGCTCCCCCGCCGCCAGCCCGCCCGGGAGATGCAGCACGCACACCCGATGACCCGCCCACCCGGCCGGTGCCCAGCCCCACCACCGCCACCCGGTCACCGCACAGACCCACCGCCCGGGCTCGCGCCGCGGCCGCCCGGGCAGGAAGGAAGGCAGACAAACAGCCGGGACCGGCCCGGCCCAGGACGTGACGGTGCCATGACGTGTCGCTCCACACTCTCGTCGCTGCTCTCGTGGCCCGGTGCCAGGAGCCCGCTGGCCAAGTGCCCGGTGTCCGGTGGGCGTGCGCCGCTACCCGGACGGCCCGGCCGGGTCGGGTGCGCGGCCAGCAGCAGCCGGGCGACGGCGGCGGCCTCCGCGGCGGACCCGGCGCAGCAGGCCCACAAAGCCACGCTCGGCGGCCGGCACCCACACACCCGGCAGACCCCGTCCCGGCCCATCTCGTGCGCCGGCACCCACCCCGCACGGGCACGGCCGCCACCCCTCCTTCCCAGACCACGGCCTTGCCCGCCTGATCACCCGGACCGGACGGACCCATCTCACGTCCCATCGAGGGAGCCCGGGACGCCGAAGCCGCGCGGCTCGCGGCTCACCGCGCGCTCCCGCCAGCCGGTGCCGACCCGCGCCCGGCTCCTGGCCGGTAGTCCCCGGCCAGGAAATCCTCGACCGCCCGCCGCTCCCGCGCCTCCACCGCCGCACCCAGCGCCAGACCAGAAACCCAGCCCGCTGCCGGGACGGCGACGCCAGCCACCACGCCGCGTGGCGCCGTCGGCAGGCAACCCACTACCGGTTCCCAGGGCGGCGGATGAGCCGCGGGAGCGGCTCGCTATTCGGTGAGGGAGTCAATTGGCTTGACATGAGGTAACGGTCGCCGTTCGGCCTAGTACGGCAGCCGCACGCGACACGACCAGGAAACCGCGGCCTTGGTGCGACGGGGCGTACCCACCTGGCCGATCCAGCGTGTGTCACGACGAAAGTGTGACCCGTTCGCGTCACGCGTGACGTCCCGCGGCAAGGTTGATGATCATAGGGAGCATTAGTGCAGTTCAGACGTAGTGGAGCTACTGGTTGCTTACTCGAAACGGTTGGACCTTGTGTCTTCGCTGGTCAGTGCGGTGGAGCGGTTGCGGGGTGCTGAGGGTGGTGGCGTGCGGAGCGTCGG
>Ga0307470_10000041_pt1 | contig 92316 bp, 68 predicted proteins | sample atmos_gasesAM3C__FD_204565 | JGI IMG/M metagenome (GOLD analysis project Ga0307470, IMG submission 204565) | Hardwood forest soil microbial communities from Morgan-Monroe State Forest, Indiana, United States - atmos_gasesAM3C_05 | ecosystem: Environmental > Terrestrial > Soil > Temperate forest... | reverse complement strand
CACCAACATGCGGTCTGGCACCGGGTAGTGATCGCCGATGATGGAATCCACCAACTCGTGCACGAACTTGTCGCGGTCGAAGCTGAACTTCTTCACGGCCCACGGCACCATCGCTTGCAAGAAGGGCGCGCCAGGCATGTCTGCATGTTTCGCCAGCCACGCTTCCAGCCGGTCGGCGATTCCAGATGCTTTCGGCATTCCGCCCACGCCCGGTGGCAGGTCGAGCACGCGCTTGCTCTCCGTAATCGCAAACTGCCCGAGGAGAAAGAACGCTTCCCGCGGTTCAGTAGCGACCCAGTTGGGATTGCCACGACCGGCGTTTAGATACGACAGGGAAGCGTCCACCGCCGTTTTCGACGCTACTTTTTGGACGAAGTCCTTGATCTCGAACGGACCGAGCTTCTCGAACTCCTTCAGCCTCGCAGTATCCGATAACGCGCGGCTAGTACGGGGAGTCTGTCCATTGGCTTTCGTTTTTGTTGTCATAGTTTTTTTGGCGGTTGAATCCCCAACAAGGACTTAGGAGAGCAGCATGATGAGAATCATCCCCCAGATGGTAAGTAACGTGTTACCGACGGCGTAGGTAACGGTGTAACCAAGGGCTGGGACCTGGCTCTTGGCCTGATCGCAAACCAGTCCGAGCGAAGCTGTCGTCGTGCGCGACCCGGAGACGATGCCGAGCGTGAGCGCATCGTGGAAGCGAAACACGTACTTGGCGACGAACATGCCGAGAATGAGCGGCACGGTGGTCGCGAGAGCACCCCAGAGGAAGAGACCTATGCCCTGAGTCTTAAGACCGTTGACGAAACCCGGACCAGCCGAGATGCCGACAATGGCGATGAAGATGTTAAGACCAACCGAGTTCATGAACCAGACGGTGGGCGACGGAATGCGCCCAAAGGAGGGCTTAACCGAGCGGTACCAACCGCCCACGATGCCCGCTATGAGGGCGCCGCCAGCGGTGGATAGCGTGATAGGCGCGCCACCTACCTTCACAACGATAGCACCGAGCAACGCGCCCATTACGATCCATGCTCCGATGAAGGCGACGTCGGCAACGTCGGTCGGACGATCCGCTACGCCTAACAACTTAGTAGCTGCGGCGGTGTCCTGCGTTCGGCCGACGATAGCAAGAAGGTCGCCGCGCTGGACCTGCGTATTCGGCAGAATGGGGATGACAGTGGCAGTCGCGCCGCGCACGATCTTGCGCAGAAAAACGCCCCGCGCGCCGGGAAGCTTGGCCAGCTCGGCCAGCGTCTTGCCATCGACTTCTTTGCTCGTCACATAGACATCGACGCCCTCGATTGGCACGGCCAGCAGCTCTTTGTCATCGACTTCGACCGCTTCGCCAAGCTCCTTTACCAGAACTTCACGCGGGCCCGCGACCGCGACCACATCGCCCTCTTGCAGAATGGTGTCAGCGGTCGCATCCAGGATCGTGCCAGCACGGCGGATGCGCTGGATGAAGACGCGCGTATCGGGCAACAGTGCTTCGGCTTGGGCAGCGGAACGACCGACGACCATCCCTCCCGCGCGCACGCGGTAGGCGCGCAGCTCCCAACGGTGCCACGCCGAGCCGGCGCCACCGAGCTCCTTGGCGCCGCCGCCTTGTTTTTCTTCGTAGTCTTTGCAGGCCTTTTCAAGATTGATGCCCAGTAGTTTCGGGCCGAAGACGGCGATCACGATTGCCGAGCCCATGGTCCCGAACATGTAAGTCACGGCATAGGCAATAGGCATCGAATCGAGCAGGGCCTTCGCCTTGTCGGCCTCCAGGCCTAACCGGTTAATGGCGTCGGTCGAGAGACCCATCGCAGCGGAAATCGTCTGCGATCCAGAGTAAAGCCCGGCCGAGTAACCTAGATCGTAGCCGGCGAACTTCGCGATCACAACGCAAGCCAGCAGACTGAAGACGCATTGGACCACTGAGAAGAGCGCCTGCGGCAAGCCATCCTTGGCTACACCGCGAACGAACTGCGGCCCGACCGCGTAACCAACCGCGAACAGGAACATAAGGAAGACCGTTGCCTTCAGTGGTTGCGAGATCGGGATCCCGATCTGTCCGATCACAACCCCGGCCAGCAGAGTGGCCGTGACCGCTCCCAGGCCGATACCTTTAAAGGTGAACTTCCCAAAGAAGTACCCGATGGCGAGCGTGAGAAAGATCGCGATCTCCGGGTACTGTTTCAGCGTGCCAAAAAACCATTGAATCATATTGTGTGTGTTCCTTTGTCTGACTCGTTAGCTAGCTCTTCTTCTTCGCGCGCGCGGCGCGAGCTACTGCTCCGTTCTTCTTTCCATTCGCGAGAACCTTTGCCCCGTTCGAGCTAGGTTTCTTTTTCTTCCCGCCAAGCTTCTCGGGCTTGATCAATTTCAAGCCCAGCCCGGCGTTGTAACCGTGAATCTCCTTCACATCTAATTTGCGCATGAAGGCGATCGTATCGGCCTTGATCACCTGTCCTGGCACCATGATTGGGAAGCCAGGTGGATAAGGGATGACCAGGTTTGCCGAGATCATTTCCGGCCCGTGCTTAAGCCGCTCGTCAACCTCCTTGCTGGCCAGCTTTACGAAGTCGCAGTTGGTCTCATCGTAAGCCATGTAAAACGCGGGTCGCATGTTACCCTCATTGGTGATGGCCTTCGGGTTGTCGCGGAAGGCGTCGTGGAAGCGGCTGAAGTTCGGCAGATCGGGCACATCGGTCATCAGCGCCTTCACCCGCGCGTCAAACGCCGCCCGCCCGCCTTGCGATAGGCGCTGCTCGATCTCACGCGAAAGGTCGGCCAGGGCCTTAATCAACAACGCAGCGTCGCCATGCGTGTTGTTAATGTTGGTCTGGACCAGGATGCTATTGCGCGAGGTCTTATTGATCTGGATATCGAAGCGCTCGGCGAGCATGCCCTTGAACTGGGTGCCGTCGAATCCGGCGGCGCCGCAGATCAGGGTGAGGCGGGTCGGATCGAGGGCGAACTCATCCTCGTCCCATGCTTCAATCACTTCGTCCCACGTTGAGTTCGGCGGGCCGTAGTCCTTTAGCCCGGACTCGCGGAACTCCGCCGGGATCATGTCCTCCGGAGTAGCTACTTTAAAATACTTCGAGATGAGCGGGTGATTGTTAATGGCGTGCCGAAGGCGGATCGACAATGCCGTCATGGCCATGGTCAAGCCGTAGCCTTCGAGTTCCATCTGCCGTCGCGCCAAATCGAGAGACGCGATTAGTTGTAAGTTAGGCGAAGTAGAAGTGTGAGCCAGGAACGCTTCCTGGAACGGACCTTCGACTTTGTGGAAGTCTTCGTCCCAGACCAGCATCATCGAGCCTTGCCGGAAGGCCGACATGGACTTGTGGGTCGAGTTAGTCTGATAGACGCGGATCCGAACCTTGTCCGGGTCCGGCAGCAAACGTATATCGAGCAGCTTTGGATTTTTCGGATTGAGCTTGCCGACCTTGCTGGCCCAGGCCTTGTACTCTTCCCGGTAAGCGGGATCGCGAAAGCGTTCGGTCAGCGCCGCGGCCGCGCCCATGCCTGTGCGCCGGCGGTGGAATGGATTAAAGCGCGCGAAGCCGAACCACGCCTCGTCCCAAAGGAAGACCAGGTCAGGCTTGATAGCCAGGCACTCCTCCATTACGCGCCGCGGGTTGTACATGTGCCCGTCGAAAGTGCAGTTGGTCATGTCAATGGCCTTGACTCGGTCCAGCGTGCCTTCGGCCATGCAGTCGAACAGCGCCTTCTTGATCGTTCGTAGCGGCACCGCGCCGTACATCGAATACTGTGTTAGTGGAAATGCTTCGACGTAGTAGGGCTGTGCTCCGGCCAGCACGAATCCGTAGTGATGCGACTTGTGACAGTTACGATCCACGATCACGATGTCGCCCGGCTTGCACACCGCTTGCACGACGATCTTGTTCGAAGTGGAAGTGCCGTTCGTGCCGAGGTAGGCGCGTTTGGCGCCGAAGGCGCGCGCGATCATTTCCTGTGTCTTCTTAATATTGCCGGTCGGCTCGAGCAGGCTGTCAAGACCGCCAGTAGTCGCGCACGATTCAGCAAAGAAAATGTTGGCGCCGTAGAACTGGCCCATGTCGCGGATCCAGTTCGAACGAAAGACCGACTTACCGCGCGCGATGGGCAACGCATGGAAGGTGCCGATCGGGCGCTGCGCGTACTTCTTCAGGTTATCGAAATACGGCGTCTCATAGCGGTCCTTGATTCCATCCAGCACAGCCAGGTGTATCTCCATCGGCTCCTCAACGTGATGGAACAAGCGCCGCACCGGGGCTGCTTCATCGCTGCCGGCCAGGCTCTCGGCGGTGCGGTCCGACAACAGGTAGAGATCAATCTCAGGCCGGCAATTCTTGATGGCCTTTGCTAGTGCGGTAGCCATTGCGCCGGGCGCGACGTTGGATGGATCAATCTTGAAGTGGCGTCTCAAGAATTCCTGCAGGTCCGGCATGTCGTAACGCGACGCGAACTGGAATCCATCGATGATCACAACAGCCTGAATGTTGTCATTGGCTAGCACGGCCACCGCGGCGTCTTCGAAACTGCCCACATGAACCGCCTCGTATTGGAAAGCGTCTTCACCGCGGCGCAGGCGGCGCATGTCCTCTTTCGCGCGCTCCCATCCGGCCGGTTCCGTCGGAGTAACGACTAACACTTCGAAGTATGGCTTACGCGAATCACCGCGGGTCACGTCCGGTGGGAGAGTTGAATCGAGTGGCCGGTCTTTGCCTTCGCCCGCGAGATCCCAGGCGAAGTCATCGCGGCGATAGTCGCCCGAGAGCAGAGCACTCGAAGCTTTCTGAACCAGCCTGGCAAATGACGTCGCGTCGCGTTGCTCGATCGCCTCGCCGAGAGCCGTCAGGAGACGGGGGCCGGGATAGGCCCAGCAATGTTCCAGTCGGGCAATCGATTCCAACGTGCGCGCGGCATCAGCGCGCAAGCTCTCAGCCTGGTCGCTGTTGGCGGGCGCCGTCGCCCAAGCGCGACACAACGCGTGTAACTGCCGCCACTGATCGGTTCGGCGGTCGGCCGCGGCAAAAACGGTGGTCAGATCCTGAGCGCCGGATTCATCCGCATTCTTGTTCGTGGATTTGGATGTCTTGGCCGAGTGGATGGGCATAGTTGTTGTTTGATTTGATGACCTGTTTGTTTTTCTGGCGCGAGAGAGCGGATGGAGAACACGTCGTCCGCTGTCTTTGACGTTTGGCGCGGCTACTGCCGGAATCTGAGTGGGTGTTTTCATTTGGCCTGATCCCTTCCTTCCCTGTTTGATTGCATCGCCAAGGATGGTTTTTGGCCCAGAAAGGGTCTATTGGACTTTGGTCCCATAGGCCTTTAGTCCCATTCAGAAGGGTGCTGATTTTTGTCAGCGCGCCCGGCCGAAAAAACTAGTAAGGCCGCTTAGTCGGCGAGAATCGTGAAATCGCGGCTGGCTTTGCGCACGGCTGGGTTATCGGTGACAATGATCGTCGCGCCGGGCTTCAGCGCATCGTAAACCTTCCCGGCAAACTCTGGCGAGATGCGCACCCGTTTGGAAAGCGAGGCGAAGTCGTTGCTGTGGGTGGCCGCATCGCTTTCCACATTCATCCAGATGCGACCGGGACTTCCCGGAACGAAGGCGCTTTCCGACGCGGTCACTCCTTCAAGCATGGTAAACACATGGCCGCCGAGTCGCCCCTTCACCTCGATCGCTGCGCGGCCGATTGGTTCGCCGTTTCGATAGACATAGACAGTGCGGTCCGCCGCGCTCACCAGCATGGTGATAGGTCCGCTCATGCTCCGCTCCGGTTCCCATTGGTATTCGCCTTTTGCGAGCGGCTTGAGCATCTCGGGCGTGAAATCCTTCGGCGCCAGCAACACTCCTGGGTTCGACGCAAAATGTGGCTGCGTCGACTTATTGTCGCCGATCACCACGGTGCCGCCGTTACCGGTGATCGAGAAGAGCAGGGTTGAAAAATCGTACGGCATTCGGACGCACCCGTGGCTGGCGGGATAACCGGGCAGATTACCCGAGTGCATCGCGATGCCGCTCCAAGTAAGTCGCTGCATGTTCGGCATGGGAGCGTCGTCGTATTTCTTCGAACGATGGGTCTGTTTTTTTTCCAGAATGGTGAATACGCCCGTCGGAGTGTCGTGCCCTTTCGATCCCGAGCTGATCGACGATCGCCCCACCAGGAAGCCGTTGCGGTAAACATTCATCGTTTGCAGAGGCAAACTGACGAGCACCACCACCGGACCGTTGGGTGAAAGCTTTGGGTTCCACCAATACTCGCCCGGCTTAAGCGGTCCGGTCGCTCTTCCAGTGGCCGTGCCTTTCGTGTGAAAGGACGGCTGCGGCATCGGTGCCGTGGAAGCCGATTGTGTAGTTAGGATGGCGAGTGTGACGGCAGTGAATGTAAGGATTTTTGATTTCATTTGAGTGGTTTGGAATTTGTCTAACTTGTCTAATTCGATAGGACTCCCTCCCGGCGAAGGAGCGCCTCGTAGGTGGCTAGTTTGTAAAGCTCTCCCAGCGTCGGGTAATTGAAACAAACGCGGTTAAAAACGCTTGCGCCGACTCCGGCCAACATGGCCATGAGACCGATGTGAACGAGTTCGGTGGCTTGTTCGCCTACGACATGCACACCTAGCAGGCGCATATCCTCCGGATGAAAGAGCAACTTCAGAAAACCGTGTTCGTCGCCAATAATCTGGCCGCGCGGATTGTCGACATAGCGGGCGCGTCCGACGATGTATGGAATTTTTTTCTCCTTTAACGATTCCTCGGTTTCCCCGGCCATGCTGGCTTCCGGAATTGTGTAGATGCCCGTGGGAACAATGGACGCCCCGGATTCCTTCCCGTGAATATCGAACGCCGTGCACGCCGCCAGACGCGCCTGCTCCATTCCGGTCGCAGCGAGCCCCGGAGGACCGACCACATCACCCGCGGCAAAAATGTGCCGAACTTCGCTGCGGCCCTGCTCATCCACGTTGATGAGTCCGCGTTTGCCAGGGGTGAGACCGGCGGCAGGCAGATTGAGATCGACCGTGTTACTCTGCCGCCCGGCCGCCACCAATACATCATTCACCGCGAGGGTGGCGCCGGAGGTAAGTGTAAGGGTGACATCACCAGTCGGCGGCGCATCACAATGCGTCACTTTCTCTTTCCAATGGAAACGAACGTTCGCCGCCGTCATTGCCCGTTCGATGGCCTCTGAAATTTCCTGGTCGAGAAAACCAAGCAGCGAATTGCGTCCGTCGATCAGATGCACCTCGACTCCGAGCGCCGCAAAAGTGCAGGCGTATTCCGACCCGATGACGCCGGCGCCCACTACCGCCAGCTTTTTTGGGAGCACGCCGATCTCAAGGATCTCGTCCGAATCATGGACGCGAGGATGCTCGAACGGAAACTCCGGCGGCCGCACGGATGACGAACCAGTGGCGATCAGGATCCTCTCCCCATGCAGCAACGTATCCGGCGCGACACGCACCGCGTTGGGATCGACGAAACTGGCCGCGCCATGAAATACTTGAACTCGATTGGCCAGGAGCTGCTGTTCTCGTCGGTGACGCTCGTGTGTCGCGACGTTGTCCTTGTGCCCCATGAAATCCACGACAGTTGCCTCGCGCCTGATGGAAAGGTCTACGCCGACGAGCGCGCGCGAACGCGCGCCGGAGAGAATGAGCGCGGTTTCGCGCAGGGCCTTACTCGGGAGGGTGCCGGTATTGATCCCGGTGCCGCCCACCTTCGGAAGTTTTTCCACTAACGCCACGCTCTTGCCGAAAATACCCGCCGTGATCGCTCCGCAGATTCCCGCCGGCCCGCCGCCGATTACGATGAGATCGAATTGCTGAGCCATTGTTATAACTCAGAGATCATCCCGCGCTACTTCGCGTAGGTTTCGGTGCCTTTGAAATCGCCCCCGAGAGCAAGGTGAAGATTTACGCGTTCGCGCAGGCGCGAAGCGCGGACTTTGGTCAGCTCGATTTTTGCGGCAAGGTTTTCACCAGTGAGGCGCAGAATGGTGAACATATCGGCATGGCCCTGCTCGAATTGTTCGCGGCCGAATCTTACTCCATCGGCGCTACTCGCTACCATTTCCGACAGCGCGCCTTCGCGTTTGCGGAGATAGTAGTCGCCCGCGAGCGCATCTTCCACATCCTGGAACGCGCGCAACGCCGCGCCCACGTAGCTAGCGGCCGCGGCTTTTTGCTCGTAGGTCCGGATGTCTTGGATGGCCTTTAGTTCACCGCCGAAAAAAATCGGTTGAGTAATTCCGCCAGCGAAGCTCCACAGGACGGCATCGATCGTCCCGACTGAATCGAGTTGAGCGGTGCCGAGCCCACCGGTGGCGCTTAGGACAATGCGTGGCAGGCGCGCGGTGCGGGCTTCATGCACTCGGTGAAAGGCGGCCGCGAAACGGCGCTCAGCCGCGATGAGGTCAGGACGGCGTTCGAGTAGTTGCGCGGGCAAACCGGCCGCCACGGCTCTCGGCTGGCTAGGAAAGGATTGGCGTGCCTCAAGCCGGCCGGCTGGATAATGGCTGGTGACGACTTCGATGGCGCGGATGCTTTGGGCGCGCGCCGCCTGCGCAATGTAGAGCGCGTCTTTCGCGCCGGCGGTGCGCGACTTGATTTGCGCCATGTCGAAGTCGCTGGCGAAACCCTGCTCCTGTCGCTGGCCGGTCAGATCCACATACTGCTGGTAAAGATCGAGAGACTCCTGCGCATTTGCGGCCTGTTGCGCGGCTTCGATGGTTGAGAAATAAGCGCGAGCTACCGCGGCCGCGAGTGATTGCCGGGCAAATTCGTAGTCGGCTTCGAGCGCGCCGCTTTCCGCCAGCGCGGCAGCTTTGCGCGAGCGAATGCGGCCCCACACATCCGCTTCCCATGAAGCTCCAGCGGCGAGACCATAGACCCAACGCTGGGAGGATGATTCAACGCTGGAATCAATGGCGGCGCCGCCGGGGTTTTCTGTTCCCGGTGGACCGAGGTCCGGTGGATTAATGCCGCGATTGAGGTCGCCACTAAGGTCCTGACCTTGTCGGCTGCCTAGCCCTTTCATCGCGATGCGTGGATAAAGCGATGAAGCAGCCACGCGCACAGCGGCGCGCGAAGCTTCCACGCGAGCGAAAGCAGCTTTGAGGTCGGGATTGCGCTCAATCGCATCCTCGACGAGCGCGGTGAGTTCGGGATCGCCGAAAGTGCGAATCCAGCCCGGCACGACAACACCGCGGCGATGCGCGCCGCTCCACGAGCCGGGGATTTGGTCGCGCGCCGATTCCGGCATGATGTCCGCGCCGAAAGGCGGAATCTTAAGCGCGCAGCCGGCGAGCAGGAGGCAGCCCACGGCGCCGAAGAGAGAAGTCTTCACGCCCATGGGCTAGTGCAACTTGGCCACGAACCAGTCCAGCTTCGCTGAGACGCGAACGAAGACCTTGCGGATGATGTGGAGAAACTTCACCTGCTCGGTATAGATCGCGCCATGGCCGCGGGCGCCGGCGGCCAGAAAGACGTCCTTGTCCACTTCGGCGAGGAGCAACCGCACCGCGATGCGCTGTTCCGGCGCCGCCATCGCCTGGGTGTTCATCAGGTCGCCCCCGATCGGCAGTTGACCTTGCGCCGTGGCCCACAGGATGGAGTCCACCTTGCACTTGATGATGCGGCCCGGATACATCTCCATGAAAATTTCCGCTTCATCACCCGGCTCCACGTAGCGCAATTCGTTCTGGCGGAAAAAGGCCAGCACCCAGGGATCATCTTCCTCGATGAAGCTCATCACCGGCCTGGTCGCAAACTGCGTGGCCCGCACCCCGGGGCGCAACGCGAGATTCGCGACCCGGCCGTTCGCCGGCGCGAGATGCGTAGTGCCGTCAAGATCGTACTTCGCGCTTAAGAGGTCGGCTTCGGACTTGGCAATCTGCGCCTTGGCCTGCGACTCCGTGGCATCGGCGGCGAGAAATTCGCTCTGGAGATTTCCTAGATCGCTCTGCGCCTGCTCGAGGTCGGCCCTTCGTCCCGCTCCCGTCGCGGCCATCTGCGTGAATTGTTCAACTCGCTTTTGCGCCAGGTCGATCCGCGGAGTCAGGGCAGCTTTTTTCGCGATCGCGTTATTGAGTTGATCCTTCACGCCTTGAAGCGTGGCTTCTGCGGCTTTCAGCGCCGCGTCGAAAGGCACCGGGTCGACCTTGAAGAGCACGTCACCCTTCTTGATCGGCCGGTTCGGCTCGATCGGTACTTCGGTGACCTCGCCGCTCACCCGCGGAGAGATCGGGATGACATAATTCATCGCCCGCACCTCACTGGCCGAGGGCGCGACGATGTTCATGAACAGGATGATGATCGCCAGGCAGATGAGCGGGATTGTGACGACGATGACCTGGCTGGTGATGTTCCAGGGCAGCCACTTCTTCTTGAAGAAGATGAACCAGACGAAGATCGAGTAGATGATGAGAAGGATGAGTTCCATTACGCCTTCCCTCCCTTGTCGTGAGCTTCGAGATCCGCCACGCGGTCGCGGAGTTTGTCGATATCGCCTTCGTCCGCCTTCACCTCCTCGGTAAGGTGGGCGAGTGTTTCATCCACGTCGGTCCCATAGGCCATCTGGTGCAGCACCGGCTTCGAGTAAGCCCAAAGCCAGGCAATCGGCCAGAGCAGGCCGCCGAAGACCAGGGAGAGCAGACACAGGCATTGGATCGCCCGGGTCTGCGGATGCAATTTCTTATGCGCGATTTTTTCCGGCAGAATGTGGACGAGCCAGAAAGCGACGATGCCAATGATCGGCGCGATAATAAGCACAACCCACGAGATAACGTTGGCGATGGAGTCCAGTGTTTCTCCATGGAACATGGAAGCGTGCGCGGATCTTGGAAGCAGCGCCACGCTTAGGATCGTCGAGAGAAGAATCGCGGCGCTGCGGCTTCGCGTGTAACTAAGAACAGGTGGTCGCAATGTCTTCATGGGATAGTAAGGATGGTTCGAAGCGCCTAACGAGATGACTTCACTAGAGTCAGCACGAGCTTATCGACGTTGAAGGAGGCAGTGTAGGTATAGGTTTCACCGGGACGCACCTCCAGCGTCCCGTGCCATGCTTCTCCCGAGCGACTCGGAGATGCCGTTAAAGTATGACGGCCTGGCGTAATGGCCATGTCGTAGGTGCGGCCACGCCCGAGCGTCCCGGCTGACTTGCCATCGATAGTGAGGTCAATCCTTACGTTGTGGCCCAGTACCGGCGAGCGCCGGATCACGAGCCGACCGTTATCGGCAGCGCTGACTTGGTTCCCGCCTGCGATGAGCAACGCACCTATCGCCAGCCACAAAACCGCTACGGAAAAACGTACTTGTTTCATATCAATCACGAGCTCCAGTTTCTTGTTTTGCGAATCAGCGTGACAGCCCGTTTAACGGGCATCTATGGGACCAAGGTCCAATACGCCACCTACTCGAACTTTGCGTGAGCCGCTGTGTTGCCGGCACCGAGCGATTTCTCTCGGCCGCGTAAGCGCCTTACTTCTTAATCTTCAGGTCCACTCCGCCTACGCCGACCGTGAGGTCCGCGCCGCGCGTCGTCGAGATAATCCGGACGCGAACGCCGTTTTGATTCTTTATGGTCACGGCAGAGCGTCCGCCGGCCAGAGTGATTCCGGCGCCGACACCGGTATAATTGCCGTCGAAATCCTGGAGCTTCTTAAGGTTCACGACTTCCCCACTCGCGGTAACTCCGGTGATCCCAACCTTGCCTAACGAAAGTCCTTTTACCGAAACCGGGTAGTCTTTCCCTTTATAGGTCAGCGTTCCCTTCCCCCAGCTCCAACCGATCCCAAGCGCGGCCGAGCCGCCGGTGAATCTAATCGTGGCGTCCGCCGCCGCCGCCGGCGCTGCTGCCCGGGCGAAGCCTGCGAGCAAGCCTGAGATGAGAAGGAGTAACCCGATTTTCTTTAGCTGATTCATAATTGTTTCTTTCACTTATTGTTTTGCCGGCCTGACAGAAATCTTTCGGCCAGTTTGTTGAGTCGGCAGGTTTTCATCTTGGCGTCCAACGGCCTATGGGACTTTGGTCGTACCACGAAATCCGATTTGGAATTCCGCTTTACTTTGCTGCGCAATCAGTCTGTGACGGCTTTGCGGACAAGCTGGAGCAGAACTTCGTCGTCGAACGGCTTCGAGAGAAAACCGTACGCTCCAGCTTCCAAAGCAGTCTGGCGCACGGAGGGATCGTCCCGTCCGCTGATGAAGATGATGCGCGTTTTCGGCGAATCTTTCCGGAGGGCCGCCTGCACTTCCAAGCCGTTCATGTCCGGCATCCAGACGTCGAGAATGGCCACCTTGCGCGGGCTTTTCCCAACCGCGGAGAGAAAGGCCACGGGATCGCTGAATCTCTCGACGTTAAAGCCGTCCGACTTCAGCAATCGATCCAGCGCCTTGAGCATCGAGAGGTCGTCGTCGAGCAGGCAAACGGAAGCCTTATCGAAGGAACAGATTTCGGAGTCCTGTTCGGACGAGGGATTCCAGGAATGAACTGCGGTCGGCATTAGAGATTGGTTTCTACCAGTGTGATTGTCGGTTCGGATAGCGAGAAATAATATGGGACCTTAGTCCCACCGGTTTCTTATTTTAGGCAGCCTGCGATTTTGCTTCCACCGCTTCCGGCAGGCAAATAGTGAAGAGCGCTCCGCCGCCCGGACAATTTTTTGCCGAAAGTGTCCCGCCGTGTGCCTCGACGATGCTCCGGGCAATGGCCAACCCCATGCCTGTGCCGTCCGCCTTGGTGGAGAAAAAGGCCTCGAACAATTGATCCGCAATTCCATCTGGAAATCCGGGACCGGCATCGCGCACACTCAAGCAGATTATTTCATTCTCCACGCGCTCGGCCCGGATCACGACTCGCCGGGCGTCGGCCCGGATGAAGCTCAAGGCTTCGAATGCGTTCATCGTCAGGTTCAACAAGACCTGCAAAAGCTGAACGGGATTCGCCCGGACGATGCCCGGGTTCGGATCCACTTCCGCGATGAGACTTATCTGTCGGGCGATCGCGTCGGCTCGCACGATCCGGAGCAAATCGCGAATGACCTCCTTCACGTCGACGAGCAGATGAGTCCCTTCGGTCTTACGCACCATGTTCCGAATTCCATCGATGACTTCGCGCGCGCGCTGGCCATCGGCCACGATATCGGTCAGCAACTCGCGCAACTCATCCGTGTTGAGCTGACCATGCGAAAGAAGGCGCTGGCCGGCGCTGGCATTAGTGACCATCGCGCCGAGCGGATTGTTTATTTCGTGGGCGAGGGAAGCCGCCAGTTCACCCATTACAGCGAGGCGTCCCACCCGGGCGAGTTCCATGCTTTGAAGCTGATGGTTCAGCTCCGCCTCCCTGCGCTCCGTTATATCGATGCACGAGCCGATGTAACCAAGGAAGGCGCCATCTGCTTCAAAGCGCGGCGTGCCGGTATCGAGCAGCCAACGGTATTCACCATCTTTCCGGCGCAAGCGATACTCCACCGTGAATGGTTCCCGTTTGCCAAACGCAGTCTCGCGAACATCGAGGCAATGGGCCAGATCCTCGGCATGAACTCCCGCCAGCCATCCGGCGCCCAGCTCCTGTTCCGCCGTCCGGCCGGTGAATTCCAGCCAGCCTTTGTTGAAGAAAATACCGTCCTTGTCCGGACCCGACATCCAAATCATCACGGGCGCGACGTTGGCCACAGTCCAAAAACGCGCCTCGCTTTCCCGGAGCGCGTCTTCTGCTTGTTTGCGCAACGTGATATCGCGAGTCACTCCGCGCACGAAGGCGGGCTTGCCGTTCTTGAATTCGACCCGGCCGAATCCGGCGACCCAGCGCACTTTGCCGTCCGGCCGCACTATTCGATATTCACTTTCGTAATTGTCCCCATGCGCGAGGGCATGATGCACCGCCTGCTCGATTCGCTCCCGGTCTTCGCTGTGGACTGCCATCAGGAATCGTTTGACGCTCACGACCTCCGTCTTGCCGAAGCCGAATAACTCACGGCCTTTTTCCGTCATCCAAAGCTCGTCTTTTTCGACGTCCCGAATCCACAGGCCCAGGTTTCCGGCTTCGGCCGCGAGGCTCATTCGCTCTTCACTTTCCCGCAGGTTCGTTTCGCTCACGCTCAATTCCCGCGAGGTTCGAGCGGCGCGCAGGATGTCATAGCTGAGCTCAAAGCCCATCGCGAGGATCACTCCCAGGAACGGAAAGCTGATGAGATAGGGCGCATGAATTATTTTTGCGTGGATCAGCGCCGATACGCCGGCCGCCAGTACGATGAAGAGCGTGATGCTGCCGCCTATAACCAAGGCTCGCCGGCGATGCTCAGCGTTTCCTCGACGCCACAACGTCAACGACGCATCGATCACGAAGCCCAGTATGAGCAGAGCACTCAACTCGCCCAGCCGGGTCCACGGACTGACCACCCCTTCCGGCATGGCGATTGTCTCTCCGAGAAAGTCAAAACGCCGGAGGCCCGTGATCTCGCGGAAATTCAGGTTCGGCGGCAGCGCAAAATTGATGATCAGGCTGAGCAGTCGCGCGCCAACCGCGGCGATCCCAAGCCAGAGGCGCGCCGTTCCAAAATACGTAGCGACGAATCCGATCACTCCGATGTAGAGAAAGAAGATCGGAAGGTGGGTCCATTGTTGCGCGCGACCGATTTCCTCCGTAGTTCGCGAGTGCATGATCGCCAGCTCCCCGAAAGCGATGCCGGCTACCGCAGACGCCGCGACCACAAAGAACAAGTTCTCCCGGGCTCTGCTCTTGATTCCGATGAGCAGGTGCGGCAGTGCCATGATCGCACAGGCGCCAATCACCAAAGCCCAGATGAACGTAATCCAGCTCATGTCTGCGCCGTAACTGCCCCCTCGTTAGGTTGAGGCGATCGCCGCGCGACGACTGACAGCATTCTGTTCGCGCCTGGTCTCATCCATCCGATCATGCTAAGGACAACGCCTGGCGTCGACGTTGAAACCGCGCCGGAGTCTCAAGGCTTGAGCAATCCAACGGAAACATCCAGCCACTTCGCCGCCGCTTCGTAATCCTGGAAAATTTTCACCTTCAAGGGCGAGCGATCCGTTATCAGCGCGTGCAATTTCACATAACGAGCCAGCTCAGGAGATGCGGGCAGAATCGCTGACTTCAACGGTTCGCGACCGATCCGCGACAACCGCCGGTAGAGAGCAAAGTGAAATACGTATTTGAAAGTCAGGTCTACCGCATCAATCGACGTCAAGTCGGTGAGCCGGTCGAACGATCTGCCGAATCGTCCTTCCTGGAGAACAAGATAGGCCAGGATCTTGTTGAGCACTGCCTCGCTTAGCACACCGCGGGGACGCCAGATAAAAAGCTTGGCGTCTTCGAGACACTCGAACCCGGGCGGCTTGGTCGTGACCCTCATCGGCGACGCGCTTCCTTCTAGCCGGAAGCAGGGAAACCGTCGCTAGCGGTAGTAGGGTCCATAAAAACCGCCGTAGAAACTGGGGCCCCAGGCGTTCCATTGGTTCATGTGAGCGTAACTCATTTGCGCGGCCATCAGGTGGTCATTTCTCATCTGCCTGGCTAAGCGAAGCTCTTCGTAGGCGTGGAACTCCTTCACCGTCCCCACATAGGCCTGGTTGGGCGTCGCCGCCGGTTCCACATAAAAGCTTTTGCCTTTCCAAGTGATCAAAGAGACCTGCCCGGTCGGCAATGTTTTCAGCAGCTCCTGCTTCTTGGGAGTGTCCGCGTTAACCAGCTTGAAACCGGCCGTCGTGAGTAGATCGGTTTTCGCCGTTTCGGTGGTGGCGCAACCTGTCGCAAGCACGAGCAGCGCGATGGCCGATAGAATCATGAGTGGCCGGAGTGTCTTTTTCATTCGTGTCGCTACGATGAATTCCGCCCGAAATCGCGTCTATAAGACTTTGGTCCCATCATCGTTCACGCCTCTGTAAGACTAAAGTCCGATAGGCGGGATTCGTTCACCATCATAATCTCTGGGCATGTCGCCGACCCTTTCGCTCTTTACTGGTTTGCTTGGCTTGCTCGTGCTGTTGGCCGGATGCAACAAACAACTCGAGCAGACCAGCACGGAGGTCATGGAACGAACCTATGAAATCGATCCGACCGCGCGCCTGAAGATTCTCAACCTGCGCGGCTCCATCTCCATCCACGGCGCGGATACCCAGGAATTGAAGCTGCGCGCGACCAAGAAAGCGCCAGGCGCGGCGCAGTTACAGGACATCAATGTCAGCGTAGCGGCAGAAAGCGGCTCTGTTTCCATTTCCACCAGTGTGCTGCCGCAAAAGAAACGATCGCCTTCAAACGGAGCCGACACGGTGGATTACGACCTGGTCGTCCCGCGGACTATTAATATCGTCCGGCTCGAGCTGGAGGATGGCAATGTTCTCATCGAAGGGATCGAGGATGAAGATGTGCGAGCGGACGTCGTCGACGGCCAGGTCACCATCCGCAAATGCTGCGCGAACCTTCATGTCGCGATTGCCAACGGCGATCTCGATCTTTCCTTCAAAGATTGCGGGCAACACTCCTTTGTGACCGACGCTCAACTTACTCACGGCAAGGCGAAGATCCTTCTACCGCGCGAGGCTGCCATCCACGTTCGCGCTCAGACCGCGGAAGGAACGGTCTCCAATGATTTTGCCGACATGGTGCAAGTGAATGGCGGCACCACCCGCAAAGTCGATCTGTCCCTCGGCTCCGGCGCGCGCTCCCAACTTGCCGTTCGAGTAACCACCGGCGACATCACGATCGCCGCGCTCGATTCCGAGCTCGACGCTCGTTCCCAAGCCACAAGCATCGCCGGGAGCAAGTAAGCAGACCTAACTAATCTCGCATCTTGTCCTCGAGGTTTGGCTCACTTCTTAATTTCGCCGCAGCTCGCCATATCCTTGCCGTAATACGGATTGCCGATCTTCTCGCTGTTCTGCACCCAATCTTTCTTTAGCATCGGGCAATTCACGATGTAGTAGCCCGATTGTCCGGCCGCCAATTGTTTCGCCTTGTCGCTCAGCGTCTCGAACCCGAGCCGCGCTTCTTTCAATGACGTGCTTTTCGCCAGAGCTGCGCCGTCGTCGCGTAACTCGCTCGCGGCCGCCTTGGCGCCGGCTAGATCGTCTGCCACAAGCGCGCTCCGAACTTTCTCGTAGGCAGCTAGAAACTCTTTGTCGCTATTCGATAGCGATGCTTGGGCCACTCCCGTGCCGAGCGCAACCTAGGCAGCTACGAAGCAAGCGGCGGTTGTTTTCGTTATGTTCATCACGGCGTCCGGTGAATTTTCCCCATCGTGTAACCGGAGTAGGTCACTACTTCCTTGATCTTCGCATCGCTAAGCGTCTTGCCCGGCTTGGTGTTTATTACGACCTGTTTCTTCGGCAGATCGACTTTCACTGAGGCTACTTCCGGTTGTTTCCGGAATGTCTTTTCGATCCCGGTCGCACAAAACGCGCAGACCATTCCATTCACGGTCGTAGTGATCGTCTCGGCCCAGGCAGAGCCCGTCATCGCGATTAACGCTGCCAATGTTAGTACTCCTCTTCTCATTTCTATCCTCCTTCAGAATTGCACGGTCCAGTTGACCATGACGTGGTTGTTGCTGCTGTATCCGGCTTCGAGCCAGATGGTCTTATAAAAAAATCGAATGACCGGCGTGACCACGAAGTGGTCGTTCTTCGCCGGGTGATGATCGACACGGAGCAGGAGCCAGGTGTTGAGCTGCTCGTAATCTGCGAGATAGGGCGCGAAGCCGGCGTAAGCGCGCTGCCAGACGGACTTCTCGATGTCGCGCGCATACAGGAAGCGCGATTCGTAAGAAAAAAAGAGGCGCCGCGTTTCGTAATCTCCCATCAACGTGAGCCAGGCAGCCGGTTCGTTGTGCGTGCCCTGACGCGCTTCGCCCGCGCCAGTCATCGCAAAAATGTTCCCCTGGCCCTCCGGAAGGTTCCAGCGTTTGAGCAGCGTGTTGAGCTGCGGCCCGGCCATCCAGAACTCCTTCTGGTTGATCTCGTATTTTGAATAAAGCCCGAGCGCGAAATGCGGGTCGAACGTGTAATCGATCGAGAGGGTGTGACCCGTCTCGTCATTTTCCTGCATCGCCATCGTGCCCCCGACGTACGAGAGCGGTTTCCCCAGCACGGGTGACGCGAGGCTAATAATTGAAGTTAAAAGTAAATAGAAAGGTAGTTTCGTTTTCATTGATCCAAGAGCTGCGTTGCTATGCAGGCGTGCCCGGCCCGTCCGGCTCGGACAAAGGGCACACCTCCGGCGTCAGGCTCTTTGGATCAGATCAGTCGAATACACGTCGCCGCCAGTGGCGGCGGCGAATGCGCGCGCACTGCAAAGTTTTCGCGCGCGGGCTGAGGAAAAGCGGCCGCCTGGATCGAGTCGATCAGTGGAGTGAAAACAATTCCGACCGCCAGCTGTTGCTTGGCGTCAGCGCTTTGATGAAGTGGTTGTGACACAGGTGCGCTGGTCCCTTTGGACTTGGCGCAACAGCTCTTGCTCGCGCAGCAATGCATCTTGCAAGGCTTTTCGCTGGGCGCATTCGAAAGAATGCACGATGCGGCGGGAAGCTGGAGCGGCCTCACTAACATCGCCAGCGCGACAGCCAGCAGAATAGCACCCCTCTTCCGCATGCAAACATTTAGCACGATGCGTCTCGCCCGTCGAATGCCGCTCCGCCAGTGGTCGCGCCTAGACCCTGAACCCTTAGCAGTCAGGGCGAGCGCGACCTGCTCGCGGAGCTCCGATCGCGAAAAGATTCCGGCACCGGCGCCTACGTGCAAATTGGTCTTCGGCCATTGTGATAGACGAAAAAATGTTCGCCTTTAAAGGCGAACATTCGTCTAATTCTCGTTAGGTTGTGAACGCGCCACTCAACGAAGAGGTGACTCGCTTGAAAGCGGTTTCCATTCTCCACGCGGCAACCGTGCATTCACTGCTATTACTCGTCGCGCGACAGCACGAAGTTCTACGGCGCGTCGCTCCCGAGAAGCTCGGAGATTTCGTGCAGCAGTTTCTCGCCGTGCAGCGAGACGCCATTCACGTCCAGCTAGAGCGCATAGAGCACACAAACCCAGAACTGGCCGCTCACCTACAAGAGCTAATCGATAAGGAGGGCAAGGGAAGTTTTCCCTGCGATTACCAATGAAAGACCTAACCACGCGGTGGAGCGAACCGCGGACCGTCCGTATGTATAAATCCTTTCGCGTTATGTTGGTCGTGCCCCGTTCGCGCGATCGCTCACCTTGGTTTCGTTAGATGGAATCGAGGATTGCGATGAAGGAGGCGAAATACCTGTTGCTCGTCATCGATCTGCTGAACGACTATTTCCGTCTGCAGGCCCCTCTGGCGGCGCAGCGCGATCAACTGGCGGCTTCGGTGAACCGCCTCGCCGCGGCCTTCCGCCACGCTCGGCAACCAATCGTTTGGGTTCGCCAGGAATTCGCCCCGGACCTGAGCGACGCCTTCCTGAGGGCGCGGCGGGAGAACCACCGCGTCACCATCGCCGGCACGGACGGCTGTGAGTTGCTGCCGGAACTGGAGCGCCACGCCTCAGACAAGGTGCTCGTCAAGAAGCGCTATAGCGCCTTCTTCGGCACCGACCTCGACGAAACGCTTGCCGCCATGGGTCCGGTAATCCTGGTCCTGGCCGGCATCAACACGCACGCGTGTGTCCGCATGACGGCTATCGACGCCTACCAGCGGGATTATGAGGTGCTCGTCGCGTCCGACTGCGTCGCCTCCTACGACGCGGAGCACCATGAGGTGACCAAGCGGTACCTTGATGCGGGAATCGCCCGCTTCGTGCCGAGCGCCGAAATCGCCAGGATGTTAGGACTGTAGAAGCAGCGGCCGATGAGAGCCGCCCTACATCAAGAAACAATCGGACGGCCCGATCAGTACCAGACCCCGTGAGGTCCCCAGCCGTACCAGCGGTAGGCGTAGGAGCGTTCCATCTCCACCGCCATGTAGTAGTCCTGTCTGATTCTCTGCGCGACAGCCAGGTCGCGGTAGCGCTGGTATTCAGCCTCGCGGCCCACGTAGGCGACGCCTTCCTTTTCGTCCTTGAAGACATAGAAGACCTTCCCGTTCACAGTCGCACGTTGCATCTGGTAAGGCGTGAGCAAAGCATAGATTTCCTTGTGCTTCGGTGTATCCGGCGTCCGGACGTGGAAGCCGGCTTGGGTGAGAAGCGATTTGGTGTTGGCGTTTTCCACGCTGGCGCATCCTGCAAGCCCTGAGATTGCGAGCGCCAACACAGGCAGTGCGGCGAAAACAAATTTTGTTCGCATATGATAAGGTCTCCTTCGGTCGGCGAACTTTGTCGCAAGCACCCATCGCCGCCTATTGGACCTTGGTCCTATGCGGCACGCTCTTACTCCGAACCTTTCGCAACGGTTTCCGCCGATTTCACGCAGCGGAATCCGAGGTGATTGGTCCCGGTATTCGCTTCGCCTTTGCCGCGCGTGCCGACGATGTAACGCGAACAGTATTGGTCGTTGCAAAGGAACGACCCGCCGCGGTGCACGCGCTTCTTCTCCTCCGGCTCGGCCGGATCAAGCGAACTATCAGGCCCTTTCGGATTGATCGTTAGGTCGCCGGCTTTCGCCAGTTGCGCGTAGTAATCGTAGCGATACCAGTCGCTGCACCAATGCCAGACGTTACCCGACATATCGTAAAGGCCGTAGCCGTTCGCGGGAAATTTCGCCACCGGCGCGATGCCGCTGTAACCATCCCCAGCTTCGTCGCTCACCGGGAATTTTCCCTGGTAGGTATTAGCCATCCATTTGCCGTTAGGGCGAAACTCGTCGCCCCACACGAATGTTTTTCCGGATAAACCGCCGCGTGCCGCGAATTCGAATTCGGCTTCCGTCGGCAAACGTTTGCCCGCCCATTTCGCATACGCTTCGGCATCGGAATAGGCGACATGCACGACTGGATACTTCTCTTTTCCTTTGAGATCGCTCTCCGGCCCCAGCGGATGCCGCCAGTTCGCGCCTCTCACATAAGCCCACCATTGGAAATGATCGTTGAGCGCCACCTCGTGATCCGGCGGAGTGAAGACGACGGAACCCGCGACCAGATTTTCGGCGGGCGCCGTGGGGAATTCCTCTTTCGTCGGCGCGCGTTCCGCGACCGTGACGTAACCGGTCTCCTTCACGAATTTTTCGAACTCCTCGTTGGTCACCGTCGTCGCATCCATCCAGAAACCATCAACGCGAACGCGGTGAACCGGCCCGGCGTCGTTCGACGGCATCGGCATTTCGCCGCTCCCATGCCCATTCATCTGCGCGCCCATCGAGAATTCGCCGCCGGGAATCCAAACCATTCCTTCCGGCGCTTTGCCCGGCGGCGCGTCCTTCTTCGGGACGGTTGGCTCGAACCCGTCCGCGCGGCAGAAGAGCCACGCTGGTCCCAGGACGACCGTCAGGAATAGCAGCCGAAGCCAGGAGAAATCAGGTCGTGCCTTCATTCGCGAACGAAGAGCTTATCAGCGCAGCTCGATTGAGCGAGGCGGCCGAAGCGTGTAACTCTCATTTAGAACTTCAAGCTACCGCTTGCTTGGAACAGCGTGCCTTCAGGCCGCCTTCGGTTCTCGAACTCCCGAACAAGCCGGACGTTGAAATCGACGTGGCTCTTTCCGATCTCCGTTGAGTAAGTCAGGATCGGGCCAGCGCCGAAGGCATGACCGACAAAACCATTCAGCATATCGGCGGTCGGTCCTGAATCATCGCCGAGTTGTTGGATCCAACTGCCAATTACTCCAAGGCCGCACCCATTCTTCCAGCGCTTGATGATTGTTCCTTCCAGATCGGAGAGCGGGGCGTTTTGGTAGTTGGTCGCGGTGTTCTCGGTATCGAACTGCAAACCCCACATCACGCTTAGCTCCATGTTGGCTGCCGGAAAAATCTTCGTGTAAGCGACGCCGGGAATGAAGGTCCAGGTGTTCGTGCTCAGGTTGGCCAGTCGGTTGGGATCATAGTCGCCGGTCGGCGCCCAGACCGTAAAGCTAAAGGCAACATGGTCCGTCTCGCTGATGTGGTAGCTCGCGACGATCGGAACGAAGACGATGTCGAACAGACCGAGGGCGTCGTCGTGCACCCGTCCAGTGAAGCGGCCCAGCGTAACGGTCGCTTCCGCCTCGTCATAGGCAACCGGAAGGCTGAAAACCGAAGCGAAGTTCCATTTCTTCTCGGTTGTCGGCCAGATGTAGAGAACCGTGATCGGCGTAAACGATACGGCCATGTCGACCCCGAGCGTCAGGTTTCGGCCGATCGGCACCGTAGTGCCGCCGCCGATGGAAGCGTCGTAGTAAGCCTCCGACACACTTACCGCGAATCCGGGCAAGGGTGGAACCAGGCCCGCATAAGGATTAATACCCGCACCGGAAATAGGGCGGCCCAAGCCGCCCTCCGCCGCAAAGGTGCTCTTCGCGAATGGAACGACCAGAATCAAAGCGACCATGACTCCGACGACAGCGGGCTTGGTTTTCATGGCGGATTTCTGTTCATCGTCGCAGTAATCGCTCAGGTTGTTTCCGCGGATTCCGGCATTAACCGTGCGACCGGAACGTTGAGCCATTGCGCGGCTTCTTTTCGATCTTTGAAAATGCGGACGTTGATGGGCGAACCCTGAGTCAGCAAGGCATGCAGCCGGCCGTAATGAATGATGGTGGAATCGGTCGCAAGAATCGCCGACTTGATTGGAGGCCGGTTCGCGTAGGTAAGGCGGCGATAGAGAGAAACGTGAATGACATACTTGAAGTTCAGTTCCACCTCGTCGTGCCCCAAGGTATCGGAGAACCGGTCGAAAGGTTCTTCCAACCTGGCCTCGAGTTCTCCGATGACTGTAATGATCTTGTTAACCGTCGCCTCATTTAACAAACCGCGCGGCCGATAGACGAGCAGGCGAATGTCTTCGTGAAACTGGATATCAGGTGAAAGATTCATTGCGGCATTTTTTGTTTCTGTTGGGCAGAATTGGTTTCGCTACTTCATTTCGGCGGCGTGTATGGATCCGGCGTTCCCGGCTTGATCGGTGGATGTTTCTTCAGGCTGTCTTCGAACTCCGCCGCGATCTTCATCGCCGGGGCGGCTATCCACGAATTGCGCAGCCCAGTCGCGGGATATTCCTCTTTCGGATCGGTGATGAGATCGAAGGCTTTCGGGCTGCCGAGCTTCGTCGGGGGCGTCCACCAGTCTCGTTGCTCGTCGTAGAAAACGACCTTCCAGTTTTTCCATTTCACTGCTTCCAATCGGTCGGCCACAAAGACCGGAAAACCGTCGCGATTGGATTTCTCGGATCTACCGAGGAGGAAATCCGTCTGATCTACACCGTCGATTGCGCGATCCTGTGGCACGGGTGCACCTGCGATCTTTGCAAACGTCGTGAACGTGTCGGCCTCGTGGACTATTTCGTTACTAACACGGCCGGCAGGGATCTTATTAGGCCACCGGATGATGAATGGCACCCGCAACGAACCTTCCATGTGGGTGAAGTAGTAGCCGCGCCACGGACCTGACGATCCTTGCCAGGGCCAGGTTGCTTCGGGGCCGTTGTCACTGGTGAACACGACAACGGTGTTATCGCGAACCTTTAGATCATCGATCGCGTCGAGAATTTCGCCGACGTGCGCGTCCATCTCCGCAAGGGCGTCCGGGAAATCTCCGAACCCCGTCTTGCCCGCGAACTTTGGGTTCGGCAGCGTGGGAAAATGAACGAGCGTGAAGGGAACATAGGCGTAGAACGGTTTGCCCGCTTTAGCGTTGCGGGTCATGAAGTCGATCGTTCGCTTGGTAATCTCGGCATCTATCAGGCGGCGTTGTTCGAGATCATAGACCTGAAGCTCCCGGCTCTTCTCGCCCTTCTTTCCTTCCATGATGTGCTCGACTTCGACCCCAGCTGCTTTCGCCGCCGGTTCCGCCGGCGCAAAGACTTCGTCGGTTGTGCGCGGAATCCCGTACCATTCGTCGAAGCCCTGCGCGGTTGGTAATCGCGATTGCTCGCTGCCCAAGTGCCACTTTCCGAAATGACCCGTGCTGTAACCAACGCCCGAGAGTAACTCGGCGATCGTCACTTCCCACTGCGTCAATCCTTCCAACCCACCGCCGATTGGAACCGAGTGCGTGCCGGACCGAATGGCAAAGCGGCCGGTTAAGAGCGCCGAGCGACTCGGCGTGCATTGCGCCTCAACATTGAAGTTAGTTAGTCGCATGCCTTCCGTCGCCAGCTTGTCGATCCTCGGCGTGGCCGCGCCACGAAGTATCCCCCCGCCGTAGCAGCCCACCTCGCCATAACCAAGGTTGTCCATTAGGATGAAAACGATGTTCGGCTTCGGGGAGTCGGCCCCCTGCGCGGTTAGCGTCAGGGCAGTAGCCACGAGGAAAACAAAGCTCTTCATTGCTGTCGCAGGGATTCCAGTTTGCGCTGCACCGCTTCCGCCCCGGTCTCTGCGGCAGGATCTTCTTTGCCGTAGCGCGGCGGCTGGTCGTTAGGTTGACCGGCGGTAAGGTTTGGGAACTTCTTGACGCTCGCGCCATAGGCGGCGACGAAAGGGCCGATTCGCTCGCCGATCCAGGTATTTTGCCAAATGATGTTCCAGCGTTCCTTGGGATCGGACGCGAGATTGAAAGCACGCGGGAACGACCAATCCTCAAAGGCGCCGTCGACGCGATCGAGACCGTCGAGATGGACCTTATAATTCCGCCATTTAATAGCCATAAGCTTCTGACCTAGAAAGAGCAGGACGTGCTCGCGGTTCGACGTCTCCTGTTTGCCGGTGAAGAAATCGAGCTGATCTACGCCATCCATGGGACGGTCGGTAGGGACTTTGCCGCCGGCGATACGCGCGAGTGTAGGAAAGAAATCGACGATGGCCACGATCTGGTTGCTAACTCGTGCGGGAGGTATTTTACCCGGCCAGCGAATGATACAAGGGGTGCGGATGTTTCCTTCCAATACCGTCCCGATCTCGCCACGCCACGGACCAGAGTCACCGATCGTCCACCAAGGCGTAACTGTCGCCAGTGGTGATGGGCCGTTGTCGCTCGCCCAAATAACTAGCGTGTTATCCGCGACACCCGCGGTCGTGAGCGCGTCGAGGATTCGGCCGACGTTGTAGTCATGCTCGAGCAAGCTATCGCCGAACTCGCCGGCGGGCGACTTATCCTTCAAGTCAGGATGAGCAATGACTGGATGGTGGGCAAAGGCGAATGGCACATAAAGGAAGAAAGGTTGTTCGCTTTTGTTGTTCTTGGTGATGAAGTCGACGGCGCGATCGGTAAGCATCCGGTCGATCTGTCTGCGCGCGGCCTCGTCATAGACTTGTACGTTGCGCGGCTTTTCACCCTTTCTGGCTTCGCGGATGTAATCGACATCCTTCAGAGGCATCCCCGGTTTTCCATTCCAGTAGATGATGTCGGTAGTTTCAAATCCGAACCATTCGTCGAAACCCTGGTCCGTAGGTAAGCGGCCTTGCCCTGAACCCAGGTGCCATTTCCCAAACATCGCGGTGCGATATCCGGCTTCACCTAGCATCTCGGCAATCGTGATCTCCCATGGATGCAGGCCGCCCGGCGCTCCCGCTGCGATTGCTTTGCCTATCCCAGATCGAATAGGTAGACGGCCGGTCATGAGCGCCGCGCGGCTCGGCGTGCACTGGTTCTCGACGTTGAAGTTTGTTAATCGCAATCCTTCAACCGCGAGCCGGTCGAGGCGCGGAGTCGGCGTGTCCAAAATCCCGCCGTTGTAACACGACAGCACGCCATAGCCGACGTTATCGCCAAGTATAAGAACAACATTGGGCTTCTTGCTACCGGCGGTCGATTGTGGACTCGACTGTGCATTAACTGCTTCGGCCGCGATAAGCACGATACTTAACGAGTAGATAGCAAGGCTGGCCTTTATGTTTTCTATTTTCATTCTATTGCCATCACGGCATCACGTTCGGCATTGCGCACTTTCTCCTGATCGCTTGCGCTGAGGGTTGAAGGCGCGATGTGGATTTGCACCCTTTTGATGGTCCCGGCGTATGCGAATGGCGGTTGATAGTCTTCGCTTACGGCCGAGCCGCTCTCCATTCCGACATCGAGGTTTTCGGGACCGAAGCGGCCAGGCACGGACTTCTCTATGCGCGTTTCACCGACCTTCTTGTCGTTGACGAAAAGAGCAGCCGTTCCTCCCTTTCCGATCCCGCCGCCATCGTACTTGAAATCAAGGCGGACGGTCGCGGGACCGGCCGTCAGCCTTTCAGAGCTGGCGACCTTGTACCGTTCATGAGCCATGAAATTGTACTCGTAGACAGGTTTTCCGCCCTTGATGTAGAGAGTGAATCCACCGGCAGCGCCGCCTTCGGCCACCAACACTCCATCCGCGCCACCCTGTGGCACTTCGATCGTGGCGGTAATGGTATGCGACGCGTTTTTCGTGTTGGCGGCTGAAGGCTCGGGAATTCGAGTGCCCGGATAGTAGGTGAAGTCAGTGCGGCCGGCGATCAGACTTGGCCGCAGGCTTGGATCGCCACGTTCCGCGAAGCGATCGTCGAGCGGGAGGACGTTGTACTTCTTTGCCTCGGTCCAGAAATCGTTCTGCAACTCTTTCAACTTGTCCGGATACTTGGCCGAAACATCGTTCGCCTCGCTGAAGTCCTCGGCAAGATTGTAGAGCTCCCACGTGTCGTGGTCGAAGTCTCCGGTAGAAGCACCCATGGTTTGCCAGGGTAACCGGCCGTGGCGCGCGGTAGCGATCCAACCGTCTTTGTAGAGCGCCCGGTTCCCGAACATCTCGAAGTATTGAATCGGACGCGCGCCTTTGGCCTTAGGATCGTCAAAACTGTAGAGCATGCTCACGCCTTCGATCGGCTTTTGTTTTACGCCGTTCACTTCCGTGGGCTGCGGAAGCTTGGCAGCTTCCAGAATCGTCGGAGCGATATCGATGACGTGATGGAACTGCGTCCGAATTCCGCCGCGGTCCTTGATACGATCTGGCCAGGCGATGACAAGCGGGTTCCGGGTTCCGCCAAAGTGCGAGGCGACTTGTTTGCCCCACTGGAATGGCGTGTTCACGGCCCAGGCCCAGCCTACGGGAATATGATTAGAGGACTTAGCGCTGCCCAATTCGTCGATGTGCTGGACTAGAAAGGCGGGGTCTTCGGAGATGCCTTGCAGGGTAGCGAGCTCGTTGAAGCAACCGCTCAAGGTTCCTTCCATTGAAGCGCCGTTGTCGCCAATTTCCCAGAAGACAAGCGTGCTGTTGAGCTGGCCGATTTCCTCGAGCGCATCCAGAACGCGGCCGACTTCATAATCGGTCTGCGCTGTGTAGGCGGCAAAGACTTCCATCAATCGCTCGGCTGCACGTTGCGCATCGGGCGAAAGAGAATCCCAGGCAGGAATCTCCTTTGGCCGCGGAGTTAACTTCGTGTCAGCCGGAATGACGCCGAGCTTGAGCTGACGTTGATAAGTCTCTTCGCGATACTTATCCCAGCCCTGATGGAATTGGCCTTTGAACTTGTTGATCCACTCCTTCGGCACGTGATGCGGCGCGTGCGTTGCTCCGGGAGCGTAGTAGACGAAGAAGGGACGATCCGGCGTGACTGATTTTTCCTGGTGAATGTAACTGATCGTTTCGTCGGCTAACGCATCGTTTAGGGTGTAATTATCTTCCTTACCTTTCGGGACCTCCATCGAGATCGGCGTTGTGCCCCGATACAGGGCCGGCTGCCACTGGTCCATTTCTCCGCCGATGAAACCGTAGAAATAATCAAACCCTTGCAAACTTGGCCATCGATCGAACGGGCCGGCGATGCTTGTCTCCCAATCGGCGATGTTGTGGTTCTTGCCGATGAATGCTGTGCTGTAACCATTCTGTCGCAAAACCTCTGCGAACATGCCGGCGCTCTTAGGGATTTGTCCGCTGTATCCCGGGTAAGCATCGCCTATCTCTGTAATGACGCCGGTCCCGGCGGAGTGATGATTGCGTCCCGTAAGCAGGGCCGCGCGAGTAGGCGAGCAAAGCGCCGTCGTGTGGAAACGCGTGTAACGCAGACCCATCTTCGCCAGGCGGTCGAGATTAGGCGTCGGAACTTGTCCCCCAAATGTTCCCCACTGTCCAAACCCGGAGTCATCAATCAAAATGATCAAAACATTCGGCGCGCCCGCCGGAGCTTTAGTGAGCGCCATTGTTCCAGGCGTTGAATCCTTGTAGGTGCGTCCGATCTTCGCGTCACTGAATCCGCCCTCAGGCTTAGGCAACACTTCCTGCCCAAACATTGTGGACGCGAACGCGTACAGCGGCGCGACGCCCAGCAGATAGGTTGTGAGCTTGATTTTCATAGACTAAAGGAGCGCGGCCATCTTGGCCGCTTCCTGCTCAACGCGGGCAAGATGCCCGCCCTCCTTTTCGCTTCCCTTTGTTCGAAAGGAAAAGTTCATAACACCTCCCAGGTTCACTCGGCTTACTGACTGCCGAGGTTCTGCTTCAGCTTTTCCATCGCCTGGTCGATCGTGAATGTTGCCGGCCGCTGGCTGGGCGGGAAGTCCTTGAACGTTTTCAGAAACTCCCCAGTCAGTGTGCTGCCAGCGAGCAGTATGTAAGGCTGTTCCAGTTCCCAGCCGTAATAAGTATTCGAGGTGATGTCGGCCTGTTCATAGGGATCGGCGTGCAGGTCATACATCTTCGGGAGCCGCAGAGGCGTGAACGGCTCGCCCCAGACGGCGAGCGTGCCGGGGGCCCGCTGCTCGAGGAAGACGATCTTCCAGTTCTCGACGCGCATGGCGACGATGTCGCCGTCGTCGTTGAAATAGAAGAACCCGCGTCGCGGGCTTTTCTCGACTTGGCCGGTGAGATAGGGAAGCTGGTTGTACCCATCGACGTGAACCTTGTAAGTCTTACCGGCGACGGTCATGCCTTTTAGAAGCTTGTCCGTCACATCGGGATCACCAGCGGCGGCAAGAAGCGTCGGGAACCAGTCATGACCGCTAACTATCTCGTTAGCCACCGAGCCAGGCTTGATATGTCCCGGCCAACGGATCACGCACGGGACGCGGAAGGCGCCTTCCCAATTGGTCGCCTTCTCATTACGGAAAGGCGAGATGCCGCCGTCTGGCCAGCTATTCTTATGCGGACCGTTGTCGGTAGTGTAAAGGACGATGGTGTTGTCAGCGATGCCGAGATCATCGAGAGCCTTGAGGATCTTTCCGACGACGGCGTCGTGCTCAATCATGCCGTCCGCATATTCCGTCCGCGAGGTGAACCCGGGCTTGTCGCGATGCTCCTCCTTCACGTGAGTGAAAGCGTGCATCCGGGTCGTGTTCATCCAGCAAAAGAAAGGCTTGTTCGCCTTGGCCTGGCGCTGGATGTAATCAACCGCGGCATCGGACGTCTCATCATCGATCGTCTCCATGCGCTTCCGAGTCAGCGGGCCCGAGTCTTCGATTTTTTGCCGGCCGATTCTTCCCCAGCGGGGCTGTTCGGTTGGATCGTCCGTGTCTGTTGCCTTACACTTGAGCACCCCACGGGGACCGAACATTTCCTTGAACTTCGGATCCTGCGGATAGGTGCGCCGCTCCGGTTCTTCTTCAGCGTTGAGGTGATAAAGGTTGCCAAAGAACTCATCGAACCCGTGCACCGTCGGCAGAAATTTGTTCAAGTCGCCAAGGTGATTCTTGCCGAACTGTCCGGTCGCATAGCCCTGCGCCTTCAATAGCTGCGCCATGGTCACGTCGCGGTCCTGGAGCCCGATCGGGGAGCCAGGCGTGCCGACCTTGGATAGCCCGGTGCGCAGGGTACATTGCCCGGTGATGAACGACGATCGCCCAGCCGTGCACGACTGCTCGGCGTAATAGTCGGTGAAGATCATCCCCTCCTTCGCGATCCGATCGATGTTCGGCGTCCAATAACCCATCATCCCTTTCGAGTAAGCGCTGACATTGGTTTGCCCGATGTCATCGCCGAAGATGACGAGGATGTTTGGCTTCTTCGCGGAGGAGGGCGCAGGTGACTGGGCATTACCCGTGAAAACGCACGCCAACGCGAAGCTGAACGACGCAGCGACGAGTCTCATTTTCATGATGAGGACGCGGTTGGTTGAAACCGCCTGGCTCATGATCCGTAAAAATGAATCTGAGTGTCAATAAGATTAGCGGCCTACAAAGAGTCTAGCGAATCGAAAGGGGCGCGGGCATCCTGCCCGCTTCTTCGCCGACGCGGGCAAGATGCCCGCGCTCCCTTTCTATGAAAGCAAAGGCGCCGGAAAGACTTCTCCTTCGGCGCTCGCACTCCGCTTAGTAGGCGAGTCTTCTAGGTCATGCGAGCTTGAAAGATCATTAGTGTCCGCCACCAATATTCGGAGGCTGGCTCTTCTCGGAAGACCTAAAACGTAAGGCGCTACTTAGAAGCGAAAGGTCGCTCCGATGATGGGGCCGTGAGTGGTGATCTCCTGTTTTCGGGTTCCAGAGCCGTACTCAAAACGAAGGGCGCGATATCCCAGTTGCACGTCGCACCAACGAGCGGCCTGGACTCCAATGCCGCCAAACGCTTGCCAACTCAGCTCCGAGCCGGCGCCGAAACCGCCGATGTCGCCGTAGCCACTCAGAAAGAACGCCCGCGAAACATAGTAGCGACCGCGCAGGCCGACGATCGGATCCGCCCAGGTCGTGGTGTTGCTCGCGTTAACGCCTCTTTGCCCCAAATTGGGCCGAAGAACGATCTCACTATAGAGGCTGTAGACTCGCGCTCCGGCAAAGAGATCGAGATAAGCCGGTTTTGCATCGACCACCCGATAACTCAGGATGAATGTCCCGAGTGTTTCCTTCACGACTTCGTGCGTGCTCGAAAAAATAATGCCGGCTGGAGGCGCGATGTCGTCGGAGAGCCTGGCATAGATCAAATCCCCCATGAAACTCCAGCGTTTGTAGCGGAGTTCCGCGGCCCCCATGAAAGCCATGTCGAGGCGCTTCCGGAGAGCGCTAAAGTCAATCCCGATATCCGCGCTCCGGCCGCCCGCGCTGATCGTCCCGTCGATCGCCGTGGCCCATCCGTAAAGGGAAAGATTGAAACTCCATTCCTGTTCGGCCGGCTGGGTGGGGAGAGGGCTCGTCTCCGCTGGGCCAGCCACGAGCAACGGTGAAGCTGCGGTGACCAGCATGACAAGAATCGCGACTTGTTTCTTCGACATCACCCTTTATGCCGTTTTTTCATCAGGCTGAGCATTGGACCTAGGTCTTATATCCCAAGAGCGCGTCGCCCGGCATGATCTGCCGACCTGATGAGCTCGCAGATCATTTTCTTCATTAGCGCCGGAGGCATCTTCGGAGGAGCGCTGCTTGGCTTGTTCTTCAGCCGGTTCCTGCCGGAAGAGCATTTGCGGGACAAGTCAAAAGACACCGTGAAAGTGGTTACCGGAATGATCGCCACCCTGGCCGCCCTGGTTCTCGGCCTTCTCATTAGCTCGGCCAATACTTTCTTTGACGCGGTCGATACCGCGATCACGCACAGCGGGGCAAGAGTCATCCTGCTGGATCGCACGCTGGCAAACTACGGCCCGGAAACCAAAGAGGCCCGCGAACAACTCCGCCGCACCATTGTCCATGGGATCGAGATGTTCTGGCCGAAAGAAAAGTCGGAGGGACCCGGACTCAAAGCCTTCGAGCGAGCGACCTCAATGGAAGAGCTTCAAACGAAGATACGCGAGCTGAATCCGACGACCGACGCCCAGCGCCAACTACGGACCGAAGCGGAGAAATTCAGCGGCGAAATGTTGGAAGCCCGGTGGCTCCTCATCGCCCAGGCGCAACACGCGCTCCCGAGAACGTTCCTCGTGGTACTTCTCTTCTGGCTTACGATTTTGCATATCAGCTTCGGCCTGCTGGCGCCTCGCAATGCCACCGCGGTCACGATGCTTTTCGTCAGCGCCTTGTCCGTGTCCGGCGCGATGTTCCTTATCCTGGAAATGTATCAGCCCCTCGATGGCATGATCAAAGTTTCTAACGCGCCTTTGAACAAGGCCCTGGAACTTATCGGCCGATAATCCTGCTAACCGCTACGCTTCCGCCGCCACTTGAGAGTGCCGCCGCACCAGCCCGCCAATGCGGTGTGAAGGCCAATGGCCGGCCAGAGACCTATGCCGGAGAGAGCTAGACTAACGGCCGCGTGAGCCAGGATGGCCGCGGCGATAACGTTATAGAAAAGCATCGCCACAACCAGAGTGTGCCCATCGTCGCGCGCCAGCCAACATCCCACACCTAGCGCGAACAACGCGGCACCGGCAATGCGAGCAACCGTCACCGCGACTGGTGAATCGATAGTCGCTCCGAGTAACACGCGGGAAATCATTGATGGCACAAGGAGAAGACCTAGGCCGGTCGCGGTCTCGAGGATGGCCGTGACGGCGAGCAGCCTTTTCATACGCGCACCGGTAAGCCGCGACTTACTTTTGTGCCACGGTCACCGTGACGATCTTGCCGGTAAAAGCGCTGGGTGGCCCGGGCTTGTAGTCGGGTGACACATTCGTTTCGCCATCGATCCCAACGTCGGCGCCTTCGTCGGCGGAGAACGCGTAAGGTTCGGTCTTGGGGATTTGTCCTTCGGCGACCTTCGTGCCATCAACGCTGAGAATGGATTTGCCGCCGGTGCCGGGCTTGGCTGCGTCCGGAATGAACTCATAGGAGATAGTATGCTTGCCGGGCGCGATGGCGGCGTCTCCGGCAATGTTAGTGCGCTCGAGAGCGAAGTAGTTGTATTCGTGGTGCGCCTTACCGTCCTTCATGTAAAGCACCCATCCGCCAAAGTAACCGGCCTGCGCGATGATCACGCCGTTGGTCTTATCGTCCGTCAACTCGACCTCGGCGGTAACAGTGTGATGCACGCCCTTCACGTTAATGAAAGCGTTCTCCAGCATCCCGGTCATGCCTGGATAAACCGTCAGCGACTTACGCCCATTAAGGAGGTCGGGTCTGCCGGCGATCGTGGGATTGAAACGCTCCGAGCGGCGGTCATCAATAGGAAGCACGTTGTTCCTGGTAGCTTCCTTCATAAAGACCGCCTGTAACTCCTTCAGCTTTGCAGGTTCCTTGGCGGCGAGGTTCTCCGCTTCGCTAAAATCCTTGTCGACGTTGTAGAGTTCCCACACGTCATCCTTCACCGGAGGAAGCTTCGCCATTACCCATGGAATCGAATGCCGGGTGCAGGCTACCCAGCCCTTATCGTAGATACCGCGGTTGGCGAACATTTCGAAATATTGCGTGGTGCGGCGGTCGGGAGCTTTGGGGGCGTCGGCCGAGTAAAGCATGGAGACGCCGTCCATTGGGCGCTGCGCCACGCCGTTCACGGTTTTCGGCTGCGGAATTTTCGTCGCTTCGAGTGCGGTGGGAGCTACGTCGATTACGTGATGGAACTGGCTGCGGACTTCGCCCTTCGCTTTGATGCCCTTGGGCCAATGCATCACCATGCCGTTGCGCGTGCCGCCGAAATGACTGGCTACTTGTTTGGTCCACTGGAAAGGAGTGTTACTCGCCCAAGCCCAACCGATCGCGAAGTGCGGAAAGGTACTCGGCCCGCCCCAGTCATCGATGTGATCCATCATCTGGTCGGCTTTACCGATGATGCCATTGAGCGCCATCATCTCGTTGTAGGTCCCTTCGGGTCCGCCTTCGGCGCTCGCGCCATTGTCGCCTACGATGTAAAAGAAGAGCGTGTTGTCTAACGCGCCCATGGCTTCTAACTGAGTTACCAGGCGACCTACTTCATGGTCGGTGTGCTCTGCAAAACCGGCGAAGGTTTCCATCTGGCGTTCAAAGAGCCGCTTTTGCTCGGCGCTCATATCGTCCCAGGCGGGAATCTCCTTGGGCCGCGGGGTTAGCTTCGCGTCAGCCGGGATCACACCCATCTTCTTTTGACGCTCGAAGGTTTCCTCGCGCAGCTTGTCCCAACCGCTGCTGAATTGTCCTTTGTATTTCGCGATCCACTCCTTCGGCGCGTGATGCGGAGCGTGGGTCGCACCGGTGGCGAAATACATATAGAACGGCTTGTCGGGCGTGAGCGCGTGCTGCGCACTGACCCAGGCGATCGCCTGGTCGGTCATATCCACCGTGAAATGGTAGTCGGGTGATTGCTTATGCTCGACGCGGGTGACTCCGTCGTAGATAGCTGGCGCCCACTGGTTGGTTTCACCGCCGATGAAGCCGTAGAACTTCTCGAACCCCGAGCCGGTGGGCCAGCGATCCATGGGACCTGAGGGTGAGACTTCCCACGGTGGTGTCTCATGATACTTGCCGAAGGCGGCCGTGCTAAAACCATTCTGGCGCAGGATCTCTGCCAGAGTCGTGATGCTCTTCGGACGAATGCCAGTGTTGCCTTCGAATGCCGTGGCCAGTTCCATGATCGCGCCCGCATTGTTCGCGTGATGATTGTGACCGGTAAGAAGCGCAGTCCGAGTCGGGCTGCACAGCGCCGTGGTGTGAAAGCGATTATACTTCAGCCCGTTGGCCGCCAACTTTTCCACGGTCGGCATGTTGATCGGTCCGCCGAATGCGCTGCTGCTCCCGAAGCCGATGTCGTCGATGAGCACGATCACAACATTGGGTGCGCCCGGCGGAGCCTTCACCTCGAAGCGCGGCGGCGCCTTCGCATCGCGCGCATCCAAAGTAGTAACCGGTGCAGGCTTCGGCCCCATGATCGGCAGCACGGTGCGATCGAATTCCTTTTGGGCTAGCGCGGGCATCGCAAACGCCGTCAGCAGCACGGTTAGCTTCGTCAGAGTACGTAGGTCCACTCGCTTGATTCTGCCCGCCCGCCTGATCCCGGGATATGAGACCTTGGTCTCATCCCAGCCAAGGGATTAGGATTTGAAGCAAGCGCCGTTCGATGTTGTTTATGATTGATCGGCCTGCGCGAGTGCGTCGTGAACCGCGGCGAGGAATTGCTCGTCGTTGAATGGCTTGATGAAAAATGCGACGGGGCCGACGGCCATGGCGGTGGCGCGAGCGGCTAAATCATCGCGAGCGGTGATGATGATGACTCGTGGCCGCGGTTTGAGCGCGCAGGTTCGCGCCAGAATTTCCAAGCCGGTGATCCCCGGCATCCAGATGTCGGTCACGACGACGGGGACGCGGTGGACGGCGGCGTAGGCAAGGAAGTCGTCCGGTTTGTTGAACGCGCGCACCGGGATTCCATCGGAGGCGAGGAGATACTGCATCGAGCGGAGAACGGAGGCGTCGTCATCCAGCAAACAGACTTCGGGCGCGTCCGGATCGACGAATGTTCTCATGCGGCCTCGCTTTTCGAATCGCGGCGGGCCGCGGGTAGTTGAAAGGAAAAACAAGCGCCGCCCTCCGGAGGATTTTCGGCGGTGATTTTGCCGCCGTGCATTTCAATAATCGAACGGACGATGGTCAATCCCATGCCCATTCCCGTTTGCTTGGTCGAAAAGAAATGGTCGAAAACTCTATCCGGCCGGTCTTTCGGCAGGCCGGGGCCAAAATCGTGCACGCTGACTTCGGCGCTTTCGCCTTTAAGAGATCGCGTGGTAATAACGATCCGGCGTTCGGCGGGCGGAAGCGCCTCGACGGCATCGAGCGCGTTCATGATCAAATTGAGCAAGACCTGCTGGATCTGGACCGGCGCCGCTTCTACCTGCGGCAAACTGTGATCCAGCTCTGTGGTGACAACGCTCTCCCGCAGGAGGATGTCGGAACTGACCAGGCGAACGGTATCCGCGATCACCGCATTGAGGTTGAGCGTGCTGCGGACGATCTGCTTGTCTTTCTGGACCAGGGCGCGGATACCGCGAATGACTTCGCCGGCGCGCTGACTATCCGACACCATCTCCAACAGCAATTGCCGCAACAGGTCGGGATCGATATTGCCCCGCTCGAGAAAGCGGCGCGCGGCGGAGGCGTTATTAGAGATCGCGGTGAGCGGTTGATTTAATTCGTGCGCGACAGACGCGGTGATTTCTCCCATCAACGCCACCCGATTCAAATGCGACATCTCCTCGCGCTGGAGTTGTAATTGAAGCTCGGATTGCTTTTGGGCGCTGACATCGATCGTCACGCCGATGAGCTCCAAGAGATTCCCGTGCTCGTCCTGCAAACATCGTCCCCGCACGATGACCCAGCGGGTCTTGCCGTACGGCAAAACGAGACGGTGTTCCGATTCGAAAATTCCCAGCGAAGAGCACGCCTCATCGAAAGCGGCGTGGACCGAGGCGCGTTCGTCGGGATGCACGCGTCCGCAGATCAGGTCGCGATTCAACGCCACGTCGGAATCGAATCCGTAAAGGACGCGTCCATTGTCACTCATCCAGGCCGTGCGTTGCTCCGGATAGATGACCCAGAATGCGAGGTCCGCCGATTCCGCGGCGAGATTGATGCGGGCTTCGCGCTCGCGCAAGGCCTCCTGCGCTCGCTGACGTTCGATCGCGATTCCCGCGATGTGAGTGGCGATCTGGGTCAGGCGCAGTTCCTCCGGCTCCGGCCCGCGCGTTTCCTGGCGATACATCGCGAACGAGCCGAGCACTTCTCCGTGCGGCGAAAGAATCGGCGTCGACCAGCAGGCGCGCAGTCCGCAAATTTCCGCCAGCTCCCGGTAGTCGGCCCAGAGCGGGTCGGTCAACACATCTTTGACCACGACCGGCCGGCGCAAATACATGGCGGTTCCGCACGAACCGTTTCGTGGACCGATCGGCGCGCCATTAACCTCTTTCACATAAGTCTCAGGCAAACTTGGCGCCGCCCCGTGCCGCACATGTTTGCCGTCCCTGTCGAGGAGCAGGATGGAACAATGCAGCCCATCGGCTTGCCCTTCCATGAGGAGAACAAGGCTGGTGAGAACTTCGGAAAGCGAAGCGTTCGCTGCGATCATTTCGAGAACCCGGCTTTGATCAAAGAGGAAGAATTCCTCCTTTTTTACTTCCGTGATGTCGCGGCAAACGATGACGCCACCCGAGAGCTCGCCATCAGGACCTTTGAGTGGGCGACCATTAACCCGGGTCCAAATTCCGTTAGGCGCCTTCGCATGCCGGACGAACATCTCAACGTTATTTACCGCCTCACCGCGAATCGATCGCGCCAGCGGAAGTTGGTCTGGCGGGAAAGGAGTGACCCTGTCCGTCAGATAGATGCCGTATTCATGCGACCATTCGCTTGGAGCTTTTTGAGTCGCGCCCTTCCCGAACATGCGCTCGGCCGCCGGGTTAAAAACGAGGAAGTTGCCTTGCTTGTCGGCGACGATGACGGCGTCCCCCATGCTGGACAAGATGGACTGGAGGATTTCGTTCGTGTCCGACAGTTTTTCTTCCGCGCGTTTCCGCTGCATCACCAAACCCAATTGGGCGGCGACCGTCGTGATCACCTTCAACAAGCGCTCGTCCTCGGCGCGCGCTTCGTGCACGAAGAATTCGATCACCGCGATGACCTCATCGCCGGAGAGAATCGGAATTCCGACCGCCGCTTTCAGTCCCACTTTCGCGGCGGCTTTGTTGCGGGGAAAGTTGCCGTCGAGCGTCACATCCTCTATCCACGCCGGCTGCTTCGATTTCCAGACGCGTCCGGGCAGGCCCGCTCCTGGGAGGAAATGAGATCCCTCGGAGGCTGCTCGAAATCGCAGGAGGTCAGCCTCGCGGCAGGACCAAACCGGCCCGCAGTCAAGATGAGTCCTCTCCGGATTGGGCACCCACGCCTGTCCAAGCACCCATCCTGTCTTCTCGCAAACGCGGCCGAGAACGACTTCCAACGCCGAATAAAGATCGCGGGCGGCGGCCACTTCCATCGTGATCGTCTGCAGCAGGCCGAGCTGTTCTTCGCGAGATGGATCAGGAATTTCGCGGGCGTTATCCGATTTCCGGTCGATCTGGTCCGGCGCCTTCATTCACTGAATTTGCACGGCAAGCGCAGCCCGGACGGCCCCGAGGAATTCCCGGTCGTCAAAAGGCTTGCTGAAAAAGGCGACGGCGCCCGCGCGCAGAACGGCCCCCTTCATCTTGGAATCTTCCCGGCCTGTGATGATGATCACCCGCGTGCGGGGAGAGAGGGCTGTAATCCGCTCCTGCACTTCGAGTCCGTTCATTTCTCCCATCAACAGGTCAAGCACGACGAGCGGCACCGCGTTCGTTCGCACGTAAGCGAGGAAATCTTTTGGCTGGTCAAACAAGCGCGCCGAAAGACCATCGGACGCGAGCAAGCGTCCGATCGACCTCAGGACGGCGGAATCGTCATCCACGAGACAGACAATTTGCGGCGCATTTTTTTCGCTGGGCGTCATCCGTAATTGGTCCCGTCCGTGCGGGATCGACGCCTAAATTAGCCCTTACGCCGGGCTCGGATATTGGCCTTTAGTCCCATGCGGCGCGTCGGCGGGGGAGATGCCCGCAGTCTGGGTGAGGCGGACCAGGTCCGGAACTGAGGAAAGACCCAGCTTCTGCATGACGCGACCGCGGTGAACCTTGACCGTTTTCTCGGCGGTGTTCAGTTCCGCTGCGATCTGCTTGTTCAAGAGCCCGATGATGACGAAGCGCAGGACCTCGAATTCCCGCGGCGTCAGCTTGTCGATCAACGCGCGCGCGCGGCGCCGGTCCCCGCGCTTGCGCAGCTGTTCTTTACCGCGGAGCAAGGCCTTCTTCACCGCTTCGATCAATTCGTCGCTGTCGAAAGGCTTCAGCAAAAAATCGACCGCGCCCTCCTTCATTGCCTGGGTCGCCGTGGGAACGTCGCCATGGCCGGTGATAAAAATAATTTGCTCACACCCGCCGCGAGCCTCGAGCTCCTTCTGCAGACCAAGTCCGTTCAACCCAGGCATGCGGACATCGAGAACCAGGCAAATGGGGCCTTCGAAAAGTTCGCGGGCCAGATAGTCCTCGGCGGAATCGAAGGTTTCGGCGGCGTATCCAGCAGATCGCAACAAGCGGCGCAACCCGCGGCGGACCGACTGGTCGTCGTCCACGATTCCGATTAATTCTGCCGACGCCCTCATCCCAGTTCCTGAGCCACCGATCCCGGCGCGACGGGCAGGCGAAACGAAAACCGCGCGCCGTCGCCCGTATTTTCCGCGCTCAACTTTCCTCCATGAGCTTCCACAATCGAACGCACGATCGTCAAACCCATTCCCATACCATTTGGCTTGGTGGAATAAAAATGGGCAAACACTTTCTCCAGGTTGTCCACGGGCAGGCCGCACCCGTAATCGCGCACGCTCACCGAAACGAAGGAATCCGGCTCGAGTCTTGTGCAGATGACGATGCGACGTTTTTCCGCCGGATTGGAATGCATCGCCTCCAGTGAATTCATCAAGAGGTTGAGCAGGACCTGTTGCAAATGCAGCGGATCCGCCGATACCGCGGGAAGGTTCGGGAGGAGTTCGCATTCGACCGTCGTCGTTCGTCCGAGAAGGTCGGAATTGAGCAGACGCAGGACTTCGCGGACGATCTCATTCAGGTTTACCGGAAGTCGTGCGCCTTCGGTTTTCCGGACGAAATGGTGGATGCCGTGAATGATGGCGCCGGCGCGCCGAGCATCCGCCGAGACATCGGTCAGCAACTCCTTGAACGTCTCTACATCCGGTGGACCTTGCGCGAGCATCCGGCTCGCAGCCGCGGCATTGCTGGCAATCGCAGTCAGGGGTTGATTCAATTCGTGGGCGAGCGAAGCCGTCAGTTCTCCCATGGAAGAGACCCGGCTCATCCGTGCCATCTCCTCGCGTTGGAGCCGCAGTTCCAAGTCGGCTTCAACCTGCGCTGTAACGTCGATCGCCACGCCAATTAATTCATTAATTTTCCCCTGCTCGTTCCGACCGTAACGCCCGCGGGCCATCAGCCAGCGCGTTTCGCCGTTGGACCGAAGCAAGCGATGTTCAAATTCAAAAGTCGGCGAGGTCGCGCGCGCGCGTTCAATGGCTTCAGCGACCGCCACTCGATCTTCCGGGTGCACGCGGGAGAGAAACAATTCGCGCGTCAGGTATTCGCCCGGCGGAAAATCGAACATGGCGCGGCCCTGGTCGTTTATCCACGATTCCTCGCGCTCGAAATCGATACTCCAGAACGCGAGATTCGCTGACTCGGATGCCAGACTGATGCGTTCGTCCCGTTCCCGAAGCGTGTTTGCGTCTTTCCTGCGTTCTTCAATCACGCCCGCCAAAAGCAGGAGGGGCACCGACAGGACGATCAGGAACAGCTGAATGGAGAGCGCACTTTCTTCGGCAGACCTAGTCGAGAAAGGCCCATACCCGTGGCCCGCGCTCCAGATCGCCAGAAGAGTCACCATGCAGATGGCCGCGCTCACACCGCGCGCGCCGAAGCGCACCGTGGCCCAGATCAAGAATGGCACGGGCAAGTAAAGCAAAGCTGAATCCGGAGCCGGCCCCAATCGGTAAAAGACGATCGTGTTAACCGAAAGCAGAGCCAGCAGCAGAACCACGGCTTCGAGAAATCGCGCGCGCCGAATCCGGCCTAGCCAGCCAAATCCTTCCGCGCTCCAGCTGATAATAAAAGGAGCCAGAGTCAGCGCGGCCAGACTGTTGGAGCTGAAGCGAATCCGCCAGACCTGCCAATAACTGTCGGTTCCAAAGTGGTTGAGGACCACGAAGGCAGCGTCCAGGAATGACGACAAGAAAGGCGCGACGAATGCCGCAAGGAAACAAAAGATTCCGACGTTACGCAGGCGATCGAGCTGGACGGGCCGGTCGATGAAGTATCGGACGCAACCCGCGCCGATGATTGCTTCGCACGAGTTGCTGATGAACCAGCACAAAATCATGGTGGGCGGAACGTCGCTTTGCACCTGCGCCGCTAAATGCGCCGGGAATGCCGCCAGCAAAATAATCCACCAGATGCGGCCGGGGGTGAGGAGCAGCGCAGCCAGGAGAATAGAATTGGGCGGCCAAAGTACCGAGACGGGATGCGACTGGAAGGTGAGCGCGAACCCAAGTCTTGCGCCCAGGTAGTAACCGAGCGCAACGAATAATCCGACGACCGCGACGCGCCAGTCAAAAAAATGGGCGTCCCTTTGCTCCATCCGCGGTTTTAGTGCGACCGCCGCTGCCATCCCAATTTGTGTAGTCGCCTCTTTCATCCCTTCCGCCACTCCACTCGTCTCGGCAGGAGGAGATCGCTCCGCCACAGGCCCAGCTTCGACAAGTTACTTCTCTTACCAAGAAAATGCCCGGGCAGACAAGAGCTTTGGCATTTGATGGTGCGCGGTAGAGGTTTCGAACCTCTGACCCCTACCGTGTCAAAATGATCCGAGCCTCCGTTTACGCACTTTTACTTAGGTGGACAGTTCCATATGGCCTCATGGAACTCCATGCAAATTCGCAAATTGCTACAGTGAAATGCTACAGTCGGCGAGCCGGAGCGTGGCGGCCTCTTTGTGCGGTGGTCACGGTTGTATTTTTCTCTAGGCAACGGTTCCGCATTCGCGTAAAACGTCGTCCCTTTCACCATTCCCCTTCATGTCCAGAACAGACAACATATGACCCGAAGACATTTCTTTCTCGGTATTCTTCTCCTTCAAATCCTTGGCCTATCCGCCGCGGAGGGCCAGAACGTCGGCCCAGCGATTATTCGCCACGCGCCGTCACTGAGCGGGACCGCCACTATTGATGGATCCCTCCAGGATCTCACCGGCGAGAACGTGACTCTTCAAGATGGAAACGTCATTGCCGGCGACTTGCTGGTGCCTGGTTCGCCAGCTCAAGATATCAGCTCGAGTGCTGTCTTTGGCGGAACGATTGTCGGCAGCGGGAGCGCCAGTCCGTCAAATTATCTTGTTAAGCTGAACGGACACGCGCACCTCGCACATTTGCGAACGCAAACTGATCCAGTCACGCTGGCGGCGGTGCCCGCTCCGCCCGCACCGGCCGGAACCAGGGTGGTCACGATATCATCGGCTGGGCAGAGCGCGGGAGATTTCAGTACACTGCGCGAGCTCACGATCAACGGAGGCATCGGGAATTTCGCAGTGCCGCCGGGGACCTACGGTTCGTTCAAAGCCAACGATCGATGTGGATTTACCTTCGGGGTGGCAGGTGCCACGCAACCGGCGGTTTACAATTTGCAGCAGTTGACCTTCAACGGCACGAGCGCGCTAAACATTGTCGGACCGGTTATTCTTAACGTCGCCAACGGCTTTACCGGGACCGGCGCGATGGGTTCTTCGACCAACCCTTCATGGCTCACGCTAAAGATTTCGAGCGGCGGATTGACCCTGAGCGGCAGTTGCTCCTTATACGGGTTCGTTTTCGCGCCGAGCGGTACTGCGACATTCAGCAGCACGACCCAATTGATCGGAGGCCTTTCCGCCGACCGGCTTTCGATGAGCGGCGGGTTGCTGCGGTTGCAAGCATTTGTTCCCTCCAACAATCCGCCGACCGCCAATAATCAGACGATCGATGTAAATGAAGATTCGTTCGTTAACTTCGCTCTCACTGGCAGCGATCCGGACGGGAACGCGGTGACGTATATTGTTTTAACGCAGCCTGCCCACGGCACGTTGACCGGCACGGCGCCGAACATGAGATATACACCGGCGGCCAATTACAACGGCCCCGATGCGTTTGCGTTTAAGACGAGCGATGGCCAGCTCGATTCTTCGCCGGCCTCCATCTCTTTCAATGTGATATCGGTGGACGATCCGCCGACGGTTGCGCTGACGGCGCCTAACAATAATGCCCAGTTCGTCGAACCGGCCACGGTTACCGTGACCGCTGACGCCGCGGACATCGACGATGCCGTTGCAAAGGTCGAATTCTTCGCCGGTACCACGAAGATCGGCGAGACAACTACAACGCCCTATCAAATTCAATGGAACAATGTGGCCGCAGGCGATTACGTGCTGACTGCGAAAGCGACTGACGCATCAGGCGTCGCAACAACCTCTGCGCCGATCAACATCGCAGTCGATCAAGTGCCAGTGGTCAACGCAGGCGCCGATCAGACCATTCGCCTGCCCGCGGTCGCTAACCTTTCAGGCAGTGCAACCGACGATGCCCGGCCAGCTGGAAGGTCATTGACCTACGCCTGGACCAAAACGAGCGGACCCGGGATAGTAACCTTCGATTCTGCGACGTTGGCCGCGACCTCCGCGCACTTCTCAACCTCCGGCACTTACGTCCTGCGCCTGACTGTCAGCGATTCGTTAGCCTCTGGAACGGGCGACGTCACTGTGATTGTTTTGCCGGCCAATCAGCCGCCGCTGGTTAATGCCGGAAGTGCCCAGACAATTGAGCTTCCAAACACGGTCGTCCTTGCGGGTAGCGCAGCGGACGATGGCGTGCCGGGAGTTCCGCTCACTTACTCCTGGAGCAAAGTCAGCGGACCGGGCACGGTTACGTTCCAGGCGCCCACGGCGGCGAGCTCGCGCACCGGTTTTTCGCAGACGGGTATCTATGTTTTGCGACTCACGGTCAGCGATTCGGACTTATCCGGGTTCGGCGACGTCACTATTACGGTCAATCCGAAGAACAATCCGCCGGTGGTGAATGCCGGACCTGACCAGAAAATCATGTTGCCGAATGCGGCGACCCTGCAGGGTACCGCGAACGACGATGGAAATCCGGTCGGCGGTTCATTGTCGGTCGATTGGACCCAAGTCTCCGGGCCGGGCGCGGTCAGGTTTGGGAACAAAAACAGCGCCGCTACGTCGGCAACCTTTAGCGCGGCCGGTTCCTATACTCTGCGACTGAGTGCGAGCGACACGGAATTGGCAGCAACCGATGACGTCGTTGTTGTCGTTGAACCTCACAACAATCCACCAACAGTTAACGCCGGCGGCGACAAATCGACCGAGCTTCCGGACCCACTTCTGCTGAATGGGACTGCCACCGATGATGGCGTTCCGGCTAACACGCCGCTCGTGATCACGTGGACTCAAGTCAGCGGACCGGGAAGCGCCACCTTCGCTTCACCATCGCAGGCTTCGACCTCGGTGACTTTCAGCCAAACGGGAACCTACCTTCTTCGCCTGACGGCAAACGATTCGGAGTTGAGTTCGAGCGATCAGATCAGCGTCGAGGTCAAGCCGCGCTCCAATCGACCACCGACGGTCAACGCCGGTCCGGACCAAACACTGAATCTTTACAACGTGGCGAGCTTGAGCGGGCAGGTGACGGATGACGGATTGCCTAACGGAAGCATCACTACAATCTGGTCCAGGGTGAGCGGCCCCGGCGATGTGACGTTTGGCAACGCCGGCGCGACCATGACGACCGCGGCATTTAGCAAGACCGGCACTTACGTTCTTCGCCTGACCGCTGACGATTCTGCGCTCAGCGCTTATGACGAAGTGACGATCACCGCCAATTTTCAAAACCAGGCTCCGGTGGTCCACGCCGGACCGGATCAAAGCGCGTCTTTGTTCATTCCGGTCGCACTCAACGGCAAAGTCATCGATGACGGACTTCCAAGCGGCGCGCCGTTAACAAGCGCGTGGACCAAGATCAGCGGACCCGGAACGGTAATTTTCGCCGACTCGGCAGCCGACAACACAACGGCAACATTTAGCGCCACGGGAACTTATGTTCTTCAGTTGACCGCAAACGATTCCGAGCTGAGCGGAAGCGATCAAGTCACCGTGCAAATCGCTGTCGCTTGCACCGCGCCACCTTCCGGGCTGGTGGCGTTCTGGCCGGCTGACGACAATGCGCGTGACGCGGTTGGAACGGCAAATGGGACATTGCTCAACGGTGCGACGTTCGGTTCGGGTGAAGTCAATGACGCGTTCTTATTAAATGGAACGAACGCCATCAAAGTGCCACATCAACCCGCGACTGACCTGGGGACGGCCAACGGCTTTGCGGTCGAGCTGTGGGTAAACCCGAACGATTTACAGAGCAAACCATTAGTTGAATGGAACAACGGTTCGACTTTCGGGGTGCATATTTGGGTCTCACCATCGGCGCAAGGCGTCCTCTTCGCCAACGTCGTGGATACGGCCGGGAATTCTCATGTTATCCAAAGCGCAGCCAGCGTCATCGCTGCAAATACCTTTCAGCATGTTGCGCTGACCTACGACAAAACCACCGGTTTGGCCGTTCTATATAAAGACGGTCAGATTGTCGCCCAGCAGAATCTCGGCATCTACACGCCGCAAACTAGCTACGATTTGTATTTTGGTGAGCGGCCGGGCACGTTTTTCAGCGGGAAATTGGATGAAATTTCGCTCTATCAACGCGCCCTGAGTCAGAACGAGATTCAGGCGGTTTACAATTCCGGTAGCGGTGGCAAATGCCGGGACGCGCTGAATCATCCGCCAGTGGTTAGCGCGGGTCCCGACACGACGATCCCACTCTCCTACGCGCTTTCCCTGCAAGGTAGCGTAACAGACGATGGACTGCCCGCAGGCGCGCCGGTCACCAGCACGTGGACCGTCGTTAGCGGACCCGGTACCGTGTCGTTTCAAAATGCCAGTTCGCTGACAACGAGCGTGAACTTTGCCGTCGCCGGTACCTACGTTCTTCGGTTAACCGCGAGCGACACTGATCTCAGTGCAACAAGCACTGCCACTATTACGGTTTTGCCTGACGGCCAAACCGTGCCGCCCACCATCACGATCACACCCTATCAAGCGGGTGATTGGCATTACCAGGTTTATGCTTCCGGCACCGTTCCGGCGAATGTCGGCGCAATTAATTTTGATGACTCGAACTATCTGATTGGGCAGGGAGGTTTTGGAAGCGGCGGCGGCTGTCCGATTCAATCGACCGTTCACACCAATTGGCCGGTCAATACCGAAATCGTTTTGCGCAGAGTGGTCAATCTTCCGGCGAACGTCACCAACGTGCGCGTTTCGGGAACCGTAGACAACGATGTTCAGATCTTGATTAACGGGGTCGATGCCTCCGGTGGATTCGTAAATCATGAGGGCTGCTCCCAGCTCGACGACACTCGAATCAATGTCGTTACTAATTCGCTGCTCCCGGGCAACAATCTTTTCGTCATTCACGCGCGCGATCGTGGCGGCGAGAGTTATGTCGACGCCAAGCTGTTGGTGGATCAGCCCATCACCGCTGACGCCGGTCCGGATCAAACTGTTTCTGGCGGCGCGCCCGTGACCCTCGATGGCTCTCACAGCTCGGCCTTCAGTGGTTCGCCGTTGACGTATCAATGGTCGCAGATCAATGGCCCTGCGGTCTCGCTGGATCTGACCGATCCGGTTCATCCGCATTTCATCGCGCCGTCGTTAAGTGCGAGCACCACTTTGATCTTTCGCTTGTTCGTTAACGACGGCCGCATCACCAGTAATCCGGACACGGTTTCGATCACGGTCACGCCGTCCGGTTCGCCTAACCAGGCGCCGACAGTAAACGCCGGAGCGGATCAAACTTTGCAATCGTCGGTCGCCAGTTTGGCGGGCAGCGTTCAGGATGACGGTTTGCCCGCGGGATCGACCCTCCATGCCCGATGGAGCGTAATCAGCGGACCCGGGTCGGTTACTTTTGCTGACTCGAGTGCGCCGGTCACCTCGGCCACGTTCAGCAGGCCCGGCACTTATGTTTTGCGGCTGAGCGCCAATGATACTCAACTTCTTTCGACGGATGACGTCTCGATTACGGTTCCGGCCGGCGTCAATTTGGCGCCGACCGTTAACGCGGGTGCGGATCAGACGATCAACACATCTCAGGTTGCGAACCTGGCGGCACAAGTGAGCGACGACGGTTTGCCTAACGGCACCTTGACCGTGCGATGGACTCAAGTGAGCGGCCCGGGCCAAGCGACGTTCGCCAATCCGTTCGCTGCTGTGACCACCGCGAGTTTCAATGCGACTGGTGTTTACACGCTTCGAGTAAGCGCTTCCGATTCGACGCTTACTTCCACGGACGACATCGTCATCACGGTGGTTTCGGAAGTGAATCAACCGCCGACCGCCAATGCCGGTCCCGATCAAACGGTTTCAATTCACGATGTTGCGATCCTCAATGGAACCGGTAACGACGACGGTTTGCCGCAAGGAACTCTCTATTTTCAATGGAGCGTGGTCAGCGGTCCTGGCTCGGTCAATTTCGCAAGTGCAAACGGCGTGCTGAGCGCGAGCTTTGGCGCTCCTGGTGTTTACGTCCTCCGATTTCTGGTCAGTGATTCCCAACTGAGCGCAACCGATGATGTCGTCATTACGGTCTACGGCGATAATCAAGCGCCTGTTGTTTCGGCCGGAGGAAATCAATCCATTCGTTCCGGCAACAGCGCGTCACTCGATGGGAGCGTGACCGATGACGGTTTGCCAATTGGCAGCACGGTTAGCTCCACCTGGAGCAAAGTTAGCGGACCAGGCAATGTCACATTTGCCAATGCCAACGCGCCAGTCACTTCGGCCACGTTCGGTCAACCCGGCGCCTACGTCCTTCAACTCAGCGCCACCGACGGCCAATTAACCGGCAGCAGCACGACAACTGTTTCTGTCACTTCCGCCGCGAATATTCCGCCGACAGTCAGCATCAGCTCACCGCCGAACGGGAGCAATGCGTTGTCGAATCATCCTGTTGCCATCAGCGCGGCTGCTTCCGATTCCGACGGGACCGTTGCCAAGGTTGCGTTCTTCGTGAATGGCGGAAAGATCGGCGAGACTGCGGCGCCGTTTAATTTCAGTTGGTCGGGTGGCGCGGCTGGAACCTATTCGCTCACCGCCGTGGCCACGGACAACGAAGGCGCGAGCACAACGTCGACTGCCGTTAGTGTGCAATTGGTCGACGAATCCAACGCCCAACCGATTGTCGACCTGATATCTCCTGCCGAAGGCGATACTCTCACCGCGCCTACTCCATTCATCGGCACGGTTTCTACATCAATCCTTCAATCTTACGTGTTGCAGTATCGCCTCAAAGACCAGGCCTGCTCGCAATGGGTCACGTTTGCTACCGGATATAATTCGGTTACTGACGCCAGCCTCGGTACCCTCGATACCACTCTGCTCCGCAACGGCGTTTACGAAATCCGGTTGATCGTCACCGATCTCAATGGTGCTGCCTACCTCGTGGACAGGAACATTGTCGTCGATGGCAACATGAAGGTCGGCCATTTCAGCGTCGCCTTTAACGATCTCCAGATCCCGCTCGCCGGTGTACCCATCAGCGTCACCCGCACCTACGATAGTCGCGAGAGTTGCTCCGGCGATTTCGGCATTGGATGGAACCTTGACGTCGACTCAGTCCGGCTTCAGAAAAATTTCGCTCTCGGCGACGCCTGGTTTGCCGATGTCCAGCCGCCACCCGACGGAAATCCGTTCGTCATCCCCGTGTATTCGATTCTCGACGACGGGCCGCACGTCATCACTATCAATTTCCCGGACGGCAAGACGTATCGCTTCCAGCCGGTGTTACGACTCAAATCCAACGGACAACCGCTCAGCCGGCCGTACGTTCCGTTCTCGGTAGGCGACGCCATTGTCATGAGCTTCCAGCCGTTACCCGGCACTCAAGGCCAGCTCATCGGGCACGGAGTTCCGGACGCGCTTTATATGGAAGATGGCACTTACGATGCGCCGACCCGTTTCCTCTCGACCCCGCAGGATTTCAATACCGACTTTGCGGACGCGATCGGCTTCGATTTCGTCACCCAGGACGGGCGCACTTTCACCTTCGACGCTCAAGGCAAGCTGACTAAGATGACCGACCGCTTCGGCAACAACGTCACCTTCCAGCACAACGGAATCTTCCATTCCAGCGGCAAGAGCATTCAATTCGTGCGTGACGGCAACGATCGGATCACACAAATCATCGATCCGAATGGCGCCACTTTGAATTACCAATACGACGCGGCTGGCGATCTCGTCGCTTTCTTTGATCGCACGGTCGATCCGTCAGTCGGTCCTGCTACCGCGACCTTCACCTACTCCGGCGGAAGCCATTTTCTGAACGGCATTTTCGATAGTCGCGGCATTCAGGGGATCAAGAACTTCTATGATTCCGATGGCCGGCTCTACGAGACCGACGACGCCGATGGCAATCAAACCGTCATCACCCACGATCTCGATCATCGGAAGGAAGTAATCCGGGATCGCAATGGGAATACCACTACGCACGAATACGACGAGCGCGGTAACATCACGCTCACCATCAACGCGAAAGGCGAGCAGATCGCTTATTCCTATCACGTCTGGAGCGACGGTACGAAGAGCGACCTGAAAGAAACCGAGACCGTCACCGGTCTGTTCTCGGACGGCAACGGCGGCCTGACCACGAAATCGCTGTCCACGCACTACTCGTATGAGCCGGATGACGGATCACCGCCGTTGAACGACGGACTTCTCCGCAAAGTGGTCGATCCGTTAGGCAACGCCACCACGTTTACCTACAATGCCACTGGCCAGGTCCTGACTATGACCGATGCGCGCCAGAATGCGGGCGGCGGTTCACCAGCGCCGAGTGTCAGCAACACTTACTTTGCCAATGGCAATCTGCAGACCACCCAGGATGCGTTGGGGAACGTTACGTCGTACACCTACGACGCGAGCGGCAATCGTCATACTGAGACCAAGTCCGTCACCGTTAACGGAAACACTCAGACGTTGGTCACCACCACCAATTACGATTCGACCGGTTTCTTGCAGCAAACGATTGATCCGGCGGGTCACGTCACCACTTTTGTTGGGGACGCGAACAACAATGTCCTCAAGGAAACGACCAGCCGGACCGACTCTAACGGCGCGACCGTCGCAGTCGTCACCGAACACGAACACGATGAGCAAGACCGGTTGATCAGAACCTGGAACGCGGAAAATCCGCGCCAGTCCGCCACCGCTCCCAGCAGTGAAACTGTTTACAACACACTCGGCAAAGCCGAGTTCGTTTACGACGCGCTGCGTCACGTCACTCACAATGAGTACGACGATCGCGGTTACCTGGCCAAGGTCACTTATCCGGACGGTAACTTCGAGCTGACCTCCTACGACAAGGAAGGGCGGCGCCAATTCTTCACCGACCGCGGTGGACGCAAGACCCAGTATCATTACGACGTTGTCGGTCATTTGGATCAAACGATCTTCCTCGGCACCGGTGCTAACGGGCCGGTTGTTCTCTCATCCTCGACCTTCGACGCAGCTGGACGCGTTATCACCAGCACCGACGCGAACAACAACACGACCAAGTCGATCTATGACGATGCCGGTCGCCGTGTTGGAACGTTGAATGCGAAAAGCGAGCTGAGCCGGTTCGGTTACGATGCCAACGGCAACCAGACCAGTTTCGCCGACGCGCTCAATCGCACCACTACTTACGGCTACGACGCGCTCAATCGCCGCGTCAGCACTCTCTTCCCGCCGAGCGAGGTTGATGTCAATGGCACGCTCGTCACCACTGCGACGGAAACGGTGACCGCCTACGATGAGCTTGGGCGTCGGGTGGTGGAGTACGAGCAATCACCGGTAGGTATCTCCCTGGGGCAGCGCCACAGCAAGCAGTTCGTTTATGACGCGCTTGGCCGGCTCACCGACCTGATCGACGCTTCCGGTCAGGACACGCACTACAGCTATGATGAGCTGGGTAACCAGCTCTCCCAGCGGGATGCCAATCAACACACCAGCATTTACAGCTATGATAATCTCGGTCGCCGCATCAGTCGCACTCTCCCGTTGGGTCAGTCGGAGCTGAACACCTACGACGCGAACGGTAATCTCCGGTTCCGGAGAGATTTTAACGGCCACACCACCGAGTACCGCTACGACGCGATCAACCGGTTGTTGACCAAGATTCCAGACGGATCGTTAGGCAATCCGAGTGTCGGCTACACTTATACGCCGACGGGTAAACGCGGTTCGATGAGCGACGCCAGTGGCGCAACCACTTACAGCTACACCGAACGCGATCAACTCCAGAACAAGATCACGCCGTTCGGCACACTGAGTTACAGTTATTATCCGACTGGCTCGCTTGCCAGTATGCAGTCGAGCAACGCTAACGGCGTTTCGATCGGCTATCAGTACGACGTCCTGAACCGGCTTGAGCATGTCGTTGACACAAACACCGGCACGACCAATTACGCTTACGATTCCGTCGGTAACCTTGATCACTTCACTTACCCGAACGGGGTCAAGCACGCTTACGGCTACGACGCATTGAATCGCCTCAAAGGTCTCAGCGTTAACAACAACGCCAACGCGGTCCTGGCAGGATACGGTTACACGGTCGCGCCGATCGGCCAGCGCACGGCCGTGCAGGAAAATACCGGACGCAGCGTCGGCTACACCTACGACAATCTCCATCGCCTGATCCGCGAAGGCATCGCCGGCGCGCCCGGAATCAACGGTGTGATTACTTACATCTACGATAACGTCGGCAACCGTCAGAGCCGGACCTCATCTGTCCCCGGCGTTAGTAACCAATCCTTCGGGTACGATGCGAACGATCGCCTGACCAGCGATAGCTATGACGCCAACGGCAATACCAAAGTCGGCCACCTCGACGCCAACGGCACGCTGCAAACCGTTAACGACGCCTACGACTTCGAAAACCATCTTACCAGCCGCAACAACGGCGCCGTCCAGGTCACCTACGACGGCGACGGCAACAAGGTTCAGGAAACAAACAACGGCCACACCGTCGCCTACCTGATCGACGATCAAAACCCGACCGGCTACGCCCAAGTGGTTGACGAGTTAGTCAACGGCGCCGTCACCCGAAGCTACACCTTTGGGCACGATCTGCTCTGCGAAGATCAACTGATCGGCGGCAACTGGTCGGCCAGCTTCTACGGTTACGACGGTCACGGCAGTGTCCGCCTGTTAATCAACAACGCCGGGCAAGTCACAGACACCTACACCTACGATGCCTTCGGCCAGCTCATCCAGTCCTTCGGTACTACCCCGAACGACTACCGCTACTCCGGCGAACAACTCGACCCCAACCTCGGACTCTATTACCTCCGCGCGCGCTACCTCAGCGCCGCCAACGGGCGATTCTGGACGATGGACAGCTACGAGGGGAAGGCCGCGGATCCGCTATCCCTGCATAAATATCTGTATTGCGCCGCTGATCCTCTTAACAATCACGATCCGTCTGGGTACGTAATTGTTTCAAATTTTATTTATGGGAATATCGTGCATGACGAGATCGCTGCAGACTTTACAACAAAGTTTGCAGAAGGAGTGTCCGATCGAACGATCAATAGTGTTCTCGGCACGAATTCGGTTTTCGGTAATCTACGGCCGGATCTTGTTGATTTGGCGTCACATCAAGTTTGGGAGATCAAACCCGTTTTAACTGGACAGATTGCTGGGTCGGCGCAGCTCTTGATTTATCTCGCCATCCTTAATACTCAGGATCCAGGACACCATGTGTGGCTACCAGGATATTCATACGTTCCAGTGCCAGTTGTCCCCATTAAGCCGGGCACTGTTGCGTTTGTATTTCCGCCCTTGGGTGGTGTAATTCTATATGAAGTCGTGGACAGCGGTGAGGCGGCTTTGGGGTTGGCAGCTTTGGCCGGTTTCCTTGCGTTCAAGGAAATTGAAGCAGATATCGCTACTGCGGCATTAATCGAAGAATTGTAAGTGAATGGTACAGCGCAACTGGAGTTACGGCTATACAACTTGAGCCAAGACCTCTGGCGCAATGAACTTGAATCACAATATGCGGGCGTCTCATCCATTGGTGACGTCTTCTCACAGCGATTGGTTGAATATCTCCGAAGCTTGCCGGCTCCTGAACAAGAAGCAGTCGCGCGAACTCTATCTCGTCGCTGGAACACCGCTGCACTCGCCGCAGTAGGTGAATCGATGTCTGAAGAGGACGAACAACGGGTGACTGCATTTACCAACCTGGCGAGCACGAAACTGATCGGTGGGTACTCGGAGAAAGAGATCGGTCGGCGCGCGTTCGAGAGTGTGGGCAACATTTCGACGTTCAAAAGGCGGGAGTCGATGAGCTCCGCAGTCGCAGCCTTCAGCGAGACCATCGGCTCGCAAGCCAACAAACTGGTTGGTGGCGGGTTCGTATGGCAAGCTGACCACCCCGCGGCAGCGGTGTCGATCACGGTGGACTTTGGATCACGCCGGCCGACCATGGATGTTTCGTACAGAATACATACAAACACGGGAGACTCAGTGCGGAGACAATATTCGTTTCTCGCTGCGCTTGGGATTCGCTCGGAAACGAAATGGATACTGACAAACTCCGAAGCCACCTCGCGAGCAATTTCAGTCGCCACGAGTATGACGCGAAAACTTCTGCAAGCTTTAGCTTCAGAATCCGGGTCGTGAGATGATATTTTATTGGAGGCTCGGGCGGGCCGGGAACTGCTTTTGGGCCTATGAGCTTGCTACCGGGGGGCTCGCCATTTTGATCTCGTTATGATTGATCCCGATCTGTCTCCCGAAACTGTTCGCCGTATCCAGGTAGAGCTTTCTAAACTCGACGCTGCAATTCAGGGGATGAGTTTGATCATGAGTGCTAAGGTGACCCTCTATCATCATCACCCCGTGCGCATGTTGGAAGTACGGGATAGGGAAATGTTGAAGACAATCCAAGTTTCGGCTTTCCTACAAGATCCAGCGAAGGGCGACACGATGGAGAATGTTGCTTTTGGTTTGTGGATTATTGCATCAAAAGACGTCCGGAATGAATACCGTTTTGGGAGCGATAAGGTTGCAGTATTCAAGGAGATTCCAGACGACTTTACCGAGCAAGTAGATTTGCTTCAGAAATGCTGGGACAAACTACAGAAAGTGACTGAAAAAGAGCTGATGCCGTTAAAATCCACAGGAGGGGTTTGAAGGACGCGGCGCTTTCGACTATCACGCTCCGTCATTACTTGGCCTAGGTTTATTGCCCGGTTCTTTTGCAACGAAGACCGTGTTTCCGACAGGCTGGGAAGCAAAACGGGCGCTCGCGCTGCCTCAAAGGGAAATTCAAACGCAATATATGTTGTGTGGCCGAGGGCGTTCTTTGAACCAACTGGTCCGACGAGTGTAAGCGGGACCACCGATCTAGAAGGAAGAGTGCTGCCGGGGGGTGGAGAACAATGGGTATTCGAAAAAGGCTCGGGTGGTCCGGGAACCGTTTTCGGGCCAATACCGTTGCCACCCGGCTCCCCATAGTCGACGCTAAGAAGTCCTGATATGCCTCTCGCAGAAAAATGCCGGCTCTACAAAGGAAGGATAGTTTGGATCAAGCCAATTTATGGGTGGGGCTGGAGTCGCTTGGATTTGACCGGACCGACAAGCGCGGTGGACTACAGCACTGTCGAACGAGCGGGACTTCTAAGTTGCCGCATAGAAGAGTTTTTCGAAACCAAATCGCAGCTTCAGGGATTTATTGGTCGATTAGAAGAATCAGCCACAGTCTTTTCGGCAAGTTGGATTGTTGCGACCGTGATGGCGGAGGGCCTATACGACTTCACTGAAAATTTAGGTTCGCGCTACGATCTTGAATTAGGAAATAATTCGCCAACTGGAGATCCCCCCCACATTCGGAGTAACGAGCCGGTGTATGGTGGATTCGGAATTGTAGGGGATTCGCCAGAACGTTTTGATCCCGTCTCAGAGAAATCGTGACGGCTATACCGATTTCCATTTCAAACCGAGTACAGTCGATATCTTCATAATTGTTATGTTTGGACGGGAAGAGCAACTGTCCTTGCAACTGCCGTTAGCATACTCCCTGCTCCGAAATCTAATGGGGGCTATTTCTAAGCGTACTACGAGGTTTTCATTCAGTCCGCCCGGCCGATTTTACGGAGATTGTCGCTGCTAAGGAGAAGTTCTTTCAGCTGTTTCCGCTCGAGCAGCAGTCAGCAGGGGTATTTTCGGGATTGTTGCCAACTGTGCAGTTCCGAGCGAATGTGTGCTCACCCCGAGTTGGGAGGAACTTGGGAGGTAACCGTTGGGGTTCCAGTGTGATAATTGTTCGTCCCGCCCCGCACACCAGGCAACCGAATCCATGATTTCATGGAGAAGCTGGAGACGACACGATTCTGAACGAGAATTGACGCCAGACGCTTGCATCAACCGCCTTTGATTTGGCGATGAAACCACGTCAGGCATTGTGATCAGCTCCCAACAAATTGAAACGCTCCTGAAGCTAGGCTCTCTCGGAGATAATGAGGCCTGCCGACGTGCGTCGATCTTAGCCGACGATATTAAGCGAATCGGATTCGACACCTTTCAGCTTTCGTGTCGGCCGTATCCCGTTCCTTCAGCGAATGGACAAATCGCAGCGGCGCCACTGGCTGAATATCAGTTCGGCGACCACAGGTTTCAGCGTGCATAAAGCTCGAAATTCGCATGATGACTTTTCGACTTGGATTGGCGGTACCGGATTGGACAGGGGCCATCTGCAGTTCTTTTTAAAAGTTTCGCAAATCGGTCATTCGTTAATTCCAGAGTTGTGGCCAAGAAATCTTCGCACCGAACTGCGAAACCCGACTCAGCATCTCGACACTTTGGAAGAGGTTTGGTGGTTGGGATGTTGGCCTGGAATTGAAAACATTCGCCGCGCCGAGCACATGAAACCGGGCTTTGCAGACGATATCGATTGGCAATTCACGATCGGCAGCGCGGGCTCTATCTCTGGATTGAAGGTGAACTTGGAGGTGAAGCGCCTAAAGAGCGACAACACGCGTCAGGCGCGCGGCCAGGAAATGAATGCGCATGAATTCGCGCAATTTTGCCGCGACCAAGTCCTGAGAAAGTTTCGCCCCAGTCGCCCTGACGAAGTGAACGTTTTGGGGATTTCGCTATTCGGGGAGATCGACGGAAATGTTCAGCGCGTCATTTCCGAATGGCTGCTAAGCAACGAGAACTCCGATTCGGACGATGCGCCGCTAATCGACGCCGTGCTGCTCATGACGAGGGAAAGCCGTCGGCGCTCAAGCTCAGACAGACAGTTGAGAAACGAGAAGGCGGGCCTCATCAAATCGCATTTCCGCGGCCCGGATGCCGAGGACCAGAGCTTCTTCTTCGTTTTCGACGTTCCGTATCACATTCCCGGCCTTCCGGTGTAATTGCGTGATCAGCGGAAGCCGCAAAATTTGCTACAGTGAAATTGCTACAGTCGACTCTTCAGATGTTCAGTGAGATCGCGCAAGCGCCTCGTATATCGAGGACTTGTGATGGTGCGCGGTAGAGGTTTCGAACCTCTGACCCCTACCGTGTCAAGGTAGTGCTCTACCACTGAGCTAACCGCGCCTTGGGCGGTTGGGATTATGAGCGGCGAAAGGCCGAATGCAAGTTGATCGCGCGGCGCGCAATCAGGCGGCCAGCTTCGCGGCGTCTTTGTGGCCAAGAATGCGGACAGTCTGTTGAAGCTGCTCGACCTTGAGCGGCTTCTTCAACACGGTCACCGGTCCCCGCGCCAGAATGCGATCGAGCATCTCGCTGTCGGGATAACCGGTAATGACGACGATCGGCAATTCCGGATCGGCTTCTTTTGCGGCGTCGTAGACGTCGTCCGCGGGGCCGTCCGGCAATTTCAAATCGAGGAACAACAGATCGAATTTCTGTTTCTCCAGCGCGGCCATCGCTTCTTTCACGGTGCCGACAACCACCCGGCTGAACCCGATCTTCTTGAGAAAAATCTTGAACAGGCTCTGGAGACTTTCGTCGTCGTCGACCACGAGCACGGTCGGCTGGCCGGACTTGTCTTCCTTCAGGATGTCTTTATCGAGCGACGCTTTCTTGATCCGCCAGCGGCCGCCAATCTGGATCGCGGGAAGCTGCCCGCGTTGCACGAGATAGTAAACGGTCGGCAACGGAATACGAAGATACTTGGCCGTTTCTTTGACCGTTAAAAGGTTGTGCATGGCAGCAAAACAGCAACTTGCGCCTTAATGGGCAAGCCTTTTTCGCTTGGGAGAGGATTATTACTTTTATAGTCAATGTCAATAACTCATTCAGGTTTTTTCCTAGGTCGGCCTAGGGGATCACCGGCTGCCGGGTCGATTCGCCATGGAAAGGGGGTGGCGCGGTCGCGCAGATCGCGACTGGACAAGGGGAAAGCGGCAGCCGACTATTTCCACCTTTCCGATGAGCGCCCTGTTCTTTAAGCGATTCCTGCAACGCCCGTTTCAAGTCGCTTCCATCATGCCGAGTTCCAAAGCGCTCGTGAAAAAAGTCGCGCGCAAGATCGACTTCAACGGACCGCGGATCATCGCGGAATACGGACCGGGCGAAGGCGTTCACACTCGCGAAATCGCGCGCCGCATGTCGGCGGACTCGCAATTGCTCTTGTTTGAATTGGACGCGGCGTTTTCGCGCGATCTTCAGCGGCAGTTCGCGGACGATTCACGAGTCCACGTGATCAATGGCGACGCCGCGACGTTGCCGGATGAACTGAGACGGCGCGGCATTCCGAAGTGCGACTACATTCTTTCCGGGATCCCGTTCAGCATTCTCCCGATCAAAAAGAAGCGTGCGCTTTTGGAAAAAACTTATGAAGCGCTGGCGGACGGCGGGCGTTTCATCATTTACCAGGTGACCAACGAGCTGCGGCAACACGCGACGATTTTCGATCGCGCGGAATCGCAATACGTCCTTCAAAATATTCCGCCGATGTTCATCACGGTTTTTCACAAGATGAATCGGCGCAACGGCCACAAGCGTCCGATCCACGCCGCGGCGACGTTCTCGACTAACAACGGTCATCATCCGGCATGAAGTCCGGAGCCACTCGAGTGGAAAAGGACTCGATGGGCGAAATGTCCGTGCCCGAGTCCGCGCTTTACGGCGCTTCAACTCAACGCGCCGTCCTGAATTTTCCGATCAGCGGCCAGCGTTTTTCCCGGCCGTTCATTCGCGCGCTTGGTCTGATCAAATGGGCTGCGGCACAGGCGAACGCCGATCTCGGCCTGCTCGATCATCATCGGAGCACGTTCATCGTTCAGGCAGCGGAGGAAGTCGCCGAAGGAAAACTCGACGACCATTTCCCGCTCGACATTTTCCAGACCGGCTCCGGCACGAGCACGAACACAAATGCGAACGAGGTGATCTCGAATCGTTGTTGCCAGCTCGCCGGAAAAGCGATCGGCGCCAAGGATCCGGTCCACCCGAACGACCACGTCAACATGGGACAATCGAGCAACGACGTGATCCCATCCGCGATCCACGTCAGCGCCGCTGAACAATTGAAGAGCTGTCTCGATCCGGCCTTGGAGAAATTGCAGGGCGCGCTCGAAGCGAAAGCGAAAGAATTCTGGGACATCATCAAGATTGGGCGAACCCATCTTATGGATGCGACGCCGGTCCGGCTCGGCCAGGAATTCAGCGGATACGCGCGCCAGATTTTTTATGCGCGAGAACGGGTGCAGCGAGCGATCGACGTGCTGTCGGAATTGCCTCTGGGTGGAACGGCGGTCGGGACCGGATTGAATCGGCACTTGGAATTTCCGGGCAAAGTGATGCGGCATCTGCAACAGCGAACCGGGATCAAGTTCCGCGAAGCGGTGGATCATTTCGAAGCGCAGGGCGCGAAAGACGGCGTCGTGGAAACGAGCGGACACTTGAAGACGATCGCGACCAGTTTGTTCAAGATCGCGAACGACATTCGCTGGCTCGGGAGCGGCCCGCGTTGCGGCATCGGCGAAATCCGTTTGCCCGCGACCCAGCCCGGGAGCTCGATCATGCCGGGCAAAGTGAACCCGGTCTTGTGCGAATCGATGATGATGGTCTGCGCCCAGGTGATCGGAAACGACGCCTGCATCACCTGGTCGGGCGCGAACGGCAACTTCGAGCTCAACGTCATGATGCCGGTGATGGCGCACAACCTTTTGGAAAGCATCCGGCTGCTCGGCAACGCCTGCGACGCGTTCGTCGAGAAATGCGTGATCGGAATCGAAGCGAACGCGGAACGTTGCCGCGAGCTGGTGGAACTTTCGATGGCAATGGTGACGAGTCTCGCGCCGATCATCGGGTACGATCGGGCCGCGGAGATCGCGAAGGAAAGCGCGAAGACCGGCAAAACCGTGCGTGAAATTTGTCTCGAGAAAAAAGTATTGCCGCCGGCCGAGCTCGAGCGCGCGCTCGATCCGGTCGCCATGACCGAGCCGGGCGGGACAGGATCAGCCGGCGGTTAGTTCGCGATGAACAGGACGATCGCGACCGCGCGGGTTCTGGCGGTGATCGCACTTCCGTTATCCGGTTGGGCCGCGGAAAAGCCGATCGATCTCGCGGCAGTTGTCACGAAGGCCGATGCGCAAAATATTCTCGGCGAAGTGGTGAAAGACGCGCAGGCGCGGAATGAGGAGGGCGCGGACGGCTCTTATTCACGCTGCAATTATTACAGCGAAAACCCGGGGCGATCGTTGACCCTGCGGGTTCGCCAGGCTGCGCCGGGCCAGCTCGAACCGAAAAAGCAGCTCGAAGAGATGAGCGCCGGCAATGAAAAATTCAAAGCGATCTCGGGCCTGGGCGACAAGGCGGCGCTGTTGAAAGAAGGGCCGGACAAAGGGCCCGGGCACGTCCTGATGCTCTACGTCGCGAAAAGAAACGCGTTCATCACGATCGGTATCAGTGGCGTGGACGACGAAAAAAGCGCGACGGAAAAAGCGAAGACGTTGGCGAAAAAAATTATCGGCAAGCTATAGTGCCCGATGGTTGCGAACGTCCACGGCCCACAGTTTTCCGGCGGCGCGAACATTGCCATCAAATGCCCGAGCCACACTTACGACGCGACGATTCGTTTTTATCGCGACACCCTGGGGCTGCCGTTAATCGAGGAAGAACCGGAAGGCTGCATTTTCCAGTTCGGCCCGAACCGGCTCTGGGTCGATCGGGTACCGAACCTGAGCCATCCCGATATTTGGCTCGAGCTGGAAACCAACGACACGGAAGCGGCCTCGTCTTATTTGAAGATCAACGGCGTTCCGCGCCGCGATGAAGTGGAACAGCTTCGCGAAGATTTCGACGGCTTCTGGATCTCCGATCCCGCCGGCGTGATCCATCTCGTCGTGGGCGACGAAGAATAACCTACCTGATATGGCGGCCGACGATTAGCAGATCGCGTTCGGCATTTTCGAAACGAGCGAGACGTGGTAGACAACCCCAGCGCTCAAAGCTTGCCTCCTCGAATAAACGCAGACTCGCTTCGTTGTGCCCGAGAACGTAACCGACTAAGGCACGCGCCTTCAGCCGCCGTGCGTCTGCGATCGCTTTCGCGAGCAGCGCGCGACCGATCCCGCGCCGGCGAAATTTCTCGTGCACGTAAATGCTGATCTCGACCGCGCCGTGATACGCCGGCCGTCGGATGAACTCGTGGAAGCTGAGCCAGCCCGCGACCTGTCGCTCGATCTCGGCAACCCAGAGCGGGAACTCGTCAGGCGAATGACGGCGGAACCAAGGAAGCCGTTCTCTCACGGAAACAGGATCGAAGAGCGCCGTGGAAACGCGAGTCGCGGTGGCGGCGTTATAGATATCGATGATCGCCGGAAGGTCCGCTTCCGCCGCATCGCGGATGATCATGCGGCGCGGATCGCGTCGTTCACGACCGGCGTCGTCTCAAAGAAAATGTTCTCGAACGTCGGCTGGAACGGACGGCCACGTGTTTGTCCGACGACGAACCGGAGACTGATTTCGGTCTGCGACGCGCAATGCACTTCGATCTCGCTGCGTCCGCGCTGGGCGAGCATCGCGCGGATCGCGCCCGCCGCCAGCTCCGGCGTATTGCAATCGCGGCTAAGATGTCCCAGCACCACGCGCTCGAGTTTTCCTCCGAGCAATTGTTCGATGACGGTCGCCGCGGCGGCATTCGACAAATGTCCATGCCGTGATTGGATTCGTTGTTTCACCGGCCAGGGGCGATGCGGGTCGGCCTGCAACATTTTCTCGTCGTGGTTCGTTTCGATCACGAGCGTGTGCACTTTGCGCAATCGTTCCACGACCATCTTCGTGGCGTATCCGAGATCGGTGATGAAGCCGAGCGCGCTTTCGCCGGAATGAAACGCGTAACCGACCGGATCGACCGCGTCGTGCGGGACCGAAAACGTTTGGACATGAATATCGCAGATCGAGAACTCCGCTCCGGTCTGGAAAAGCCGCCAGTTTTTGTGTTCGCCTAAAGATCCCGACCAGCACCGGATCGCTTCGGCCGTCAGCCGGTTGCAATAGATCGGGACCTGAAATTTCCGGCAGAGCACTTCGAGCCCGCAAACATGATCGCCGTGCTCGTGGGTGAGGAGCACGCCATCGAGCTGGGCGGGCGTGATCCCGCATTGCTCCAGCCGGACAACGATCTGCCGCGCGCTCAATCCGCCGTCGACCAAAATCCGGCAGTGATCGGTCGCGACGAGGGCGCTATTTCCCGCGCTGCCGCTGCCGAGCATGGTCAAAGTGAACACGGAACGATTAGTAGCGGACGCCGGCGCGTTTCACAAATTCGAAATAATTTTTGCGCGAAAAAATCCGCGATTACTCGAGCAGCCCCGCGATTTCCTTCCCGGGCAACGCCAGAACGCGCACTTTCTTCGCGCCGTAATCGAGGGAACGGAAAGCGCGAATTTCTTCGAGGCGACGCATCGCATTCAAGGTATCGAGAAACTCGGTGTAACGCGCAGCCAGCTCCGTCGTTTCCAGATAACGGTTCCGCAGATTCAGCGAACGAAACGCGCCGGGATTTTGCGCGGCGAAAAGATGGAACCGGAGCCAGCGCCGATCAGTTCGGGAAACCTTTTGGGTTTTCCGAAAGAACGCGACGAACAAAAGCAGCACGAGATAAGTGTCGACCCGGGCCTGGAGCTCGAGGTTCCGCGCAAAATCTTCCGAAGCAATTTCGCGTTCGCCTTTCTTGAACTGAAGCGCGGCGTGGAGCGCGTGGTTGATCTCTTCCACGAACGCGATCAACGATCGGATATTGCGATTGCTGAGACCGGCGCGCGGATCGTGTCGCTCGAGTTGTTCGATCAACCAGCGCGAATAATAGATGCCAACGTAAAGCTGGTCGTCAGCCCGGCGCAGAAATGTTCGCGCTAATTCACTGAGCTCACGCGCATGCGCGCCCGCCAGACGGGAAAGCTGCGCGCACCGGCGCGAATCGATCAGGCAATCTTCCAGGTTGATCCCGACCTGCGCGTAGGTCCGTTCGAACAAGCGCTGGATCTGGCTGAAAAGCGTCTCGTTCATAAGAAGAGCGACGGATTCGGGTCCTCATCGAGATTCAAGAGCGAATCGGAGAGCCGATTCAGGGCGAGACGCACTTCGCGGAATTGTTCCGCCAATCCTTCGAACACGTCACTCAGATCACAACGCCGCGCCGTTGCGTGCGAAGCGACGAGCTGGTAATTCGTCCGGCCGATTTGTTCGTAGAAGGCGAGGTCGGGCGCGCCGCGCAAACTCCGGCGTTGTGTGTTTTCGTGAAAAATGCCGCTGAGAAAAAGCGAGTAATTGCCGACGTGGGCGCGGAGGAGAAAAGCCTGTTCCGCCGTCGCTTTGGTGAGCGCGATCAACATATCGGAAACATATTGGCGGCCCGTCTCGGCCAGCAGGTGCGGAGCATGCGACCCGCTCGCCCGTGAAAATGCTTCGAGGAGCGACGCCACGTAATCACAGAGCTTGCGATCGGTGATGCCGGCGTCGCGCAGAACATGCCGGGCCAGCACATAAAAATAAAAGTGCGACGAAATCTGGAGCTGCCCGGCATTCGAAAGAATCGCGTCGATCAGCCGCGGATTATCGAGGACCGCATCGCGCGTTTCGGCGTCACTGAGAAGATCGACCAGTGAAACATGATCGGGCTGCGATCGGGCCAGGATGCGAACGACGAAATCGAAATCCGCCGCCGTGAAGCGCGCCCGACAATTCGCCTGGATCATCGAGAGCTGATCTTGAGCATCAGTGATGCCGCGAGGCAAGCCTGCGCTTCGCGCTTGTTGATTCGCCGGCGGTTCCCTTAACCTCGCGGGATGAAGCTGAAGCGCCCCGTTATCGTTTCGATGTTGTCGCTCCTGTTCGCGTCCGCGTCCTTGTTCGGCAACGGCGGCGCGTGGCAGACCGGGGTGCCGGCGACGGGCAACGCGGCGGCGACCGACCAGAAGAAGACGACGAACGTCACGATCGAAGACGAGAAACTGACGATCGATCTCCATCAGGAATTCGCGGCGGTGGAAGTGCGTTACCGGATGAAGAACGCCGGCGGACAAGTCGATCAGGATTTCTTTTTCCCGGTCGAACGCTGGGCGGATTCGGACGACGAATTCGGAAGCACCTTGACGGATCTGCAGGCTTACGTCATCAGCGCGGACGGGACGGAATTGAAATTCGAAACGGTTGACGCGAAGGGCGAGAAACCGAAAGCGGTCAAAGACGCACGCTGGGGCGATTTCAAACCTGGCGTCCGGCTCTGGAAGAGATCGAGCATTCCATTCGCGCAAGATCAGACCCGCGAGATTCTGATTCGCTACCGTTCGCCCTACGCGGCCGTCCAAAGCTCCGTGTCCGATGACGCGCATTCCGACGAATTGTATTTCCGGTATTCGCTCTCCCCGGCGGCGACCTGGAAAGGGCCGATTGGGAAAGGAAAAATCACGGTCAACTATCTCCATTCGCGTCCGGAAGAGATTGCGATCGTGAAACCGAAAGACCGTTTCAAGAAGGTGACGGACACGCAGTTCACCTGGGAATTCCAGAACCTGAAGCCGACGCTCGCCGACGACATGAAGATCGTCGTTCATCCCGCCTACGATTCGTATCCGGCCCGTGGCGAATTCGCGGTGAACTACGAGGATCCGCAATTCCGCGCTGACTACATCATCGAGAAGAACCGTTACTTCCTCGATCACACCGATTACGACGCGGTTGCGAGCTCGACGAAAAAGCCGGAGCCGGCTCCGAGTCCGAGCCCCACGCCGACGGCTTCCGAGTCGAAGGAGGAAAGCGCGCCGTTGGAGCCAGAAGGCCCGCAAAACTTCGACGTCAAAAACATCAAGGGGCTGGACTCGAATGGGACCTGGGCGGAAGGCGTCGAGGGCGACGGCATCGGCGAGAGTATCACGCTCACGGTCCACAAGCCGTTGCCGCTGGACGCGATTCTCATCTCGCCCGGCGACAAGCAGGACGACAGCGCGAATTGGACGAAGAACAATCGCGTCGCCGAACTCGAGATCACGCTGAACGGCGAACGCACTTTCACGGCTGCGATCCCCGACGAAAAATTCGTGGAGCTTTATCCGATCCCGATCCGTGATTACACGAAACCGGTCGACACGATTAAGCTGGTCATCAAGAAAGTGCATCCCGGAACGACGCACGACACCTGTATCTCCCGCGTCGAATTGCGCGCGAAACTTTCCCAGAAACCGAAGATCCAGCCGGCGCGGTGAAATTGCGCTGGACGATCCTGGTTCTCCTCATCGCGGTCGCGCACGCGGCAAAGGCTGCACCGGTCACGCTGCCTATCTATATAGAAGACAATCACGCCGGTTCCTTCTACTGGCTCGCGGAGCACCTCGATCTCGATGAGGAATACACTCTCATTCACTTCGACGCGCACAGCGACGCGTCGGCGATATTCGATTCGGATCAAGTTCGGGAGCGTTTGCGCCGCGTGGCTTCGCTCGACGAACGGCGACAATTGCTGGAACGCTGGCGCGCGGCGGGCGCGATCCAATGTTTCAACTGGATTGAGCCGCTCATGCCGGCGCCGATCCCGCGCGTGATCTGGGTCCACGACTCGAGCGAAGCCGAGCGAAAGGAAGCGCGCGAGCAATTGGATGGACATTTGGAAGCGGCGCCGCGCGCGTCCGGTTCATTTCGGTCTCGTTATCAATTTGTCGGGTTCGAGCGGCTGCGCTCGCGCTGGAAGGAAGACGGACCGGTGATCGTCACGATCGACTTGGATTATTTCGCCGATGTTCCGGCGAATCGGCGCAAGGCGGAGTTCGAACGCGTTTGGAAATTCGTCGCGGAATGTCGGAACCTGCGTGCGGTCACGATCGCGATATCGCGACCGTATTTGAAAGACGATCAGCAGGCGGACGAGTTACTGCGTCTGGCGCTGGAAGCGTCGTTGTCGTTGCCGACGGCCACAATCCAGTTCGAGCCGCTCGAGAAAGTCGGCCACGATCGTTCATTGCGCGCGCGAGAATTCCAGAAGCGCCACGAAGAGGTTCCCGCATTCAAATTAGCGAACGCGTCGGAAAAGTTGCGAGCCGTGCTACTGGCGAACCGCGAGCGGATCGCGGTGCGAAGTGAAAGTGCCGCGTGGGAAATGCAGTTGGCCGCTTGGCAAAAGGAGACGCCGCCCGCTCGGCTGGTGATCAGAGACCGCGATCCTTCGACGGACAACGTCTGGCGCATCCCGATTGGCGAAGACGCCGAGGTCGAATTGGAAACGGATAGCGTCATCCAACGGATCGAATGGATCGCGCTCACCCCGGAGCATCGGCGTTGTAATCTGACAGCGAACCGCGCGGATGAAATCGGTTTTGCGAGCGGCACGCCGCCGCGGCCGAGATGGCGCGAGACCAGGTTGCCGGGAAAAGATCGCACGCTTGGGATTCCGAAAAATATTGGCGCCGTGCGAGTGAAGGCCCGGTTCGAGATCGACGGCCATGTTCGGGAGACAGGTCCGATCGAGATCAGGAGGTTTGCCGGTGAAGGATTCCGCGCGGCGATCACAGAACAGTTCGGGTTGCCGTATTTATTTGGCAGCGGCGAATTGAACGATGGCGTGAACAGCGGACCCGAGACGGGGTTCGGAGCCGACTGCGCGAATTTCGTTGTTTACGCGTTGCGCCGGCAAGGGCACGCGGTGCCGTGGTCGAATCCAAGACAACTCCGAAAATATCTCGAGCCGGTGGCGGAGAACACGCGCCCGGGAGAAACGGAAATCCGCGACGAGGATCTCGCGGGCGGCTTGATCGTTCATCTGGGAAGCCATGTCGCGGTGGTGATGGAAGATCGTGCTCCGCTCGGCGTGCTCGATCGCAACGATATCGTGGCGCATCAACTGGAAGGCACGCCCGAGCTGCTGTCGTTAGGGAAGTTGCTCGCCTCCAGAAAAACGGAACGATTCGATCTCTTGCGCGCGCCTAACGAATTAGCCGGAGCCGACCTCGCGCTTGGCGGCGACGTCATGCTCGGCCGGACGATCGGCGTTGCTATTAAAAATGGCGCGGACCCATTCGCGGCGATTCGTCCGCAACTCGAACACGCCTCGACCCGAATCGTGAATCTCGAATGCGTGCTCTCCGAACAAGGGACGCCGACGCCCGGCAAGCGTTACTCGTTTCGCGCGCCCGTCGAGGCGATGCGGGTCCTGACCTCGGCGCGAATCAATGCCGTCAGCCTGGCGAACAATCACGCCCACGATTTAGGGCAGGACGGATTGTTGGATGCGATCGCTCGACTGGAGGCGAACAAAATTTCGGCGATCAGCGCGAATCAGAAGCACGTTTTCACAACGCGAACGAACGCGAAAGCGGCGTTGATCGCGTTCGACGATACCAACAACGAAGACGCTTTCGATCGAGATCGCGCCGCAGCTGCAATTGCAGAAGCGCGCCGGGAGGCGTCGTTCGTTTTGGTTTTCATGCATTGGGGCGAGGAGAATGTCGCCCAGGCGAGCGAGCGGCAACGAGAACTGGCGCGATGGTTGATCGATCACGGCGCGGACGCAATTGCCGGCGCTCATCCGCATTGCATCCAGCCGTTCGATTCCTATCACGGCCGGCCGATTTTCTATTCGTTAGGCAATCTCGTCTTCGATGGCGCGCCGACTCTGCCCGCTTGGAATCGTGGCAATCTTCTCGAGATCGATCTCAGTCAGACGCGACCGGCCTTTCGTCTCATCCCGATCGAATTAGACGCGCGCGGATTTCCTTAGTTGGTGAGGCCGGCCGAAAAAGTTTTCGCTACGGCGGGCGCCGCTTTCTCGCGCAACCGGGTGCAAGGCGCCTCGAAGAATCGGTAGAGCAATGCGCTCAGCAGAATCGCCCCGCCGATCTGGAGCGTGAAAGAAGCGAGCGCTTTCGCGAGCGGCATCGGATGATCGGGTCCCAGACCTGCGCGGCCGATCAGAACGAAGACCGGCAGATGGACGAGGTAAAGGCTGTAGGACCAGAGCGCGATCTTGCGGACGGCGGTGCTGGAGAAATTTTCGCGCCCCAATTTCCAGGCGGACGCCCACGGCAGGAGCAGAGCAAACCCAAGCGACACGAGCGTGAAGCGAAACGTGCGCGCGAAATAATTGTCGTCGCCGAACTGGAGATGCCCGTTCTCGATTTTCCAGAGCGTCAGATACATCGCGAGAAGCAAGAGGATTCCGCCGACGGCGCAGAGGAACGCGGAGCGCAGCCAGGCCTTGGGAAATCGGGTCGATAACCAAGCGCTGAGGATGCCGATCATCAGGGCGTCGAATCGATAGATGACGACCATTCGCAATTCTTCCTCCCACGTTTTCGCGGGATCCGTCGCGGCGACAAGACGGGCAACGGTCGAGAAGGCGAGGAACAGGAAAGCCGTGGCGAGGAAAACCTCGCCGAATCGTTTTGTGAACTTGAGCCCGATCCAGAGTGCGGCCGGGAAGAGAAAATAAAACCATTCCTCGATCGCGAGGCTCCACGACTCCGGAAAAAACGTCATGTGAAAGCCGGTCAGGTTCCGGAGAAACAAACCGTGCGACAGCCCTTCCCGAAAATTCACGGCGTGAGCGCGAAACATGTACTCGAAGACGATGTTGATGATGAGAAATAAAAAAAACAGCGGCTGGGTTCGGAACCAGCGGCGCGTATAAGAAAAGGCGACATTCCCAGCCCGGGCGAGATCGGCTCCGCTGCGAATGAGGATTTGGCCGATCAAAAACCCGCTCAGGACGAAGAACAATTCCACGCCGTAAAAACCGCCGTGCCCGAAGAAGCCGAGCGGTTCGCCGAAATGCGGGTAGAGAACGACGAACCCATGCGCGCAGATCACCATCAGGATGGCCGCGGCCCGAAGAAGGTCGAGGCCGAAGACGCGGCCGCCGGAGTGCACGGGCTTCATTTCTTTTTTCGATGGCCGACCATTTCGCTTTCCCAGGTTCGTCGATCGACGCGAGTAAGATGTTTCTCCAGGCCGCGCTTGAGCAACGGTCGATGCGGAATGTCGCAGAGATATTCGGCGATGAACCAGATGTCTTTCTCCGAGGTCATCCAGCTGCGGCGATCGAAGCGCGAGAGGTCCACCGGTTGTGAGTAACGCCGCAGGGTCCGTTCGCCGCGCAAGTTGAAGTAAACGTGGAAATAACTCAGAGCCAGCTCGCGCAGTGTCCGGTAAACCGGTTCGCGATAACGGCACCCGACGAAATTCGATTTCGCGAGCGCGCCCCAATGCCCGCGCATTTTGAAAACCGCCAGGACATGATCGGTGTCCTGGTCCGCTTCGAGATCGACAAGGAGCGGGGGAAATCCGAGAACGCGCAGCGCGGCGGCGGCGAAGATCGCGCCCTCCAGACAATGCGCGGTTTGTTCGTGCAACACTTTTCGCGGCGACCACGCGGTCCCGGCAAGATGATACGGGGTCGAGTCGAGAAAACGCTGGATGCCAGCAGGCGTTTTGAGCGCGCGCAATTGGCGCAGCTCCGCGGGCGTGAACTCGGCTGGTTCTGGCATCGGGAAGATTAGATGCGGATTGTTCGTTGCAAAACTGCGGTCTCGCGGTTGAATTACGGGCCGCTGATTCCGCGGCGCTCTGGGAAGGGTGGCTGAGTCCGGTTTAAGGCACTCGACTCGAAATCGAGCGTGGGGTTAAACCCACCGTGGGTTCGAATCCCACCCCTTCCGCCATGGCTTCTTTTTCCGACGCGGTCGCGCGGTTGAAGCCCGAGCCGTGGCCGGTAAATTTCCTCGCGATGAAAGGGCGATGGCTGCTGGCGCTGGTTTGCTCCGCCGCGTTCGGCATTCATTTCGCCGAGGGCCGAAGCATCAACGACATTCCCTCGGCGAAAGAATCGTTGCTCCGGATCGTGAGCCCGAAGTTCTATCGCTCGCTGCTCATTTCGCCGGTCGAAGGTTGGATCGTCGTCCGAGGCGATCTGATGAACGATCATCTCGCCGGCATTAAAATCATTCGCTCAGAGCTCGGCGGCGCCTACGATCGCCTTGCCCTCGATCTGGCGAACAATCTGCAGATTGTCGATTACACGCGCACGGACAGGTCGGGCACGCCGCACACGGTGTTCGTTCATTTGTTGATCTATAAAATTGCCGACGGCGCCATGGCGATTTCGTTCGCGCATTTTGATGAGGCCGGCGGCAACCAGCTGCGTTACTCGGGCGCGGCGTGGATGGCGGCGCACAAAGGAGGCACTTGGATAACGATCGAGCCGCGCCAGCTAACGCCGCACGAACGTCGCGGGCCGCGGATGTACACGCTGGCCGTGGAACCGGCGAATAGCGCGCGGAGTTTGCAAGGGAACGGCCGGCCGTCAATCGCGGCGATGTCAGTGAAAGGCGGGGCCGTCCCGACGCACTACATCCCGGACCGCTGAAATTTTACGGGGCGTTTCCGATCACGGCAAAAAAGCGAAGCGCGCTCAGACTCGGCAGGAAAAAATAGGCGCCGCCTTTTACGGTCACAAATTGCGGCAGCCCGGCGCGGCGCTCAGGGACACCGTCTTCTCGCGGCCGGGTGAAACTGCTGGTGACCGGACAACCTGGAAGCGGCTCGCGATTTCCAAGAAGCGGATCCGATTCGCCGGTCAGGCCGGAAAACTTGCTGCTGTTCATCCAGGCATTTTGGAGGAACTCGAACTGGCGCGAAATATTGGCGTTGAGACAAATAAAATGAAGGCCGCGCTTCGGATCGTCCGGCGGCGCCGGCTCGTCCGCGTCGTAAGGCGGCAAGCCCGGGCCGTATTCGCGGCCGCGTCGCAGGATCCGATGAAACCGGACGGGCGACATCAAGTCATCGCGAAAACCTTGCGGACCGAACCCGGCCATGGTGATCAGTTTCTCGAAACCGGTGGGTCGCCCGGGGAAATCGGCATTCCGCGGATTCGCGCGGTGAACGTGCGCGCCGAACGGACAACGCGTCCCCGCAGGATCCTTCGCGAAAGTGAATTGATTCAAGCAAACGTCATCCGGATCGGACCCAACGCCTGGAATCGGTTTTTCCTGGGAACGCACGAGCGGGCTTCCCTGCCGGGTCCGGCCGATGAAAGCCTCGGCTAATCTTTCCGCGTCGCCTTCGTCGCCGCCGGTTTGTTTCGTGACGAAATGCCAGAAACCGCGGACATCCTGCTGCAATTGGCGCATCACGAGATAAGTGCCGTTGCGTCCGAGATCTTTTTTCTCCGGCGCCTCGATCGCGTCGAGCAACCGGCGGCTCACCGGGTCCGGATCGATCAACGGACGAGTCGTGTATTTGTCGTACTCATTGCGATAGCCGAGAAGAAATTCGCCGAGCGCGACGACGTTGGTGTAATCGAGCTGCGGCTCGTTGACGTCGCGCGTTTGCGCCCAATCGATTTCCGGCTGGCTGATCCCATCGGTGAATCCGAACGGCTCTACTCCATCGAGGTCGGCCGTTCCGAGCCAGGTCATTTCTTCGAACGCGTCCGCCCACGCATCGCCTTTTGAAGTTTGAATGAAAACGGCGAGCTGTTTTGGGTTCGCGAAAAACATTACCAGGAGATGGGGCGCGTTCATACCGTAACCCCACTCCCATTTCCCGGGCGCGTTGACTTCGATATCGCCAAGCCGGCGCGCGCGATTTTGATTTCCCATCCCGCTGAGAAACTCCGGCGAAAATCCCTGGACGATCGCCGGCGGAATGCCGATCGCTTCCAGGCCTGCGGCCGTGAAAGCGATTTGCAACGCGGTGGACGGCGCGGGCTGCTGCGTTTCCGCCGTGCCGATAGCGCCCGTGCGCAAAGCAGTTTGCAGCCACGCGCGCGCCGCGCCGGAATTTTTCACACGGACAAGCGCATAGGAAGCGCCGCGCATTTTTCCATAACCGAAACGCACGAGGCCCTGGACATCGGAGAAATCGACGGCGGTGTTGTTCATAGTAATGCGACCCATTCGCGGAGCGCGTCCGTGTTCATCGACGGCGACTCGAGGCCCTGCCGAATGCGCGTGTTTCGTTCCAAATCGATCGCAGTCAGGCCGAGATAAGCTTTGTACCAAACCTGACTCGGCAAGGTGTGGCGGCGAAGGAAGTCCTTATATTTCTGTTCGTCCTGGCAGCCGTCGCGGACGAGCCAGTTGGTGCGCGGATATCCGATCCCGTTGCTGAAGACCGCGTTCAAACCGAACCCGGTCTTATTGATGAAGTCGTCCATGTAACTTTCAACGGTGCCGTCGTAGTTGCTGAAAAAGACCATCCGCTTTTTGCCGTCGAGGTAGACCCAGCGCGCGAAATGAATAGTGCGAATCCGGCCAAGCCGGCCGTGGAGGACAAAATGACGAGCGGCGTAATTCACCACCGTGAGCACGCCGCTCAAAGTGAGCCGGCGCAGAAGGCCCGGCTTCACGCTGCCCATGGCCGTGAATTGATTGGTAACGTAGTGATCCTCGGCGTCAGCGAGCATTTCGGAATAGTCCGGGTCCACCCGCCAGCACAGCTCGGGATCGGTTTTTTCCAGGCGTCGCAGGCAGATCAGGTAGATCGGCGCCGTGAGAATGAGCAACGGCAACAGAAGCAGACCGAGCAACGGCAGACCGATCAAGTGGAGCGCGTTTGCGATCCACCAGCCGAGAGGAGTCGGCTGTTCCGGGGTGAGCTTGAGACGATCCGCGGCCATTTCCTGCGCCACAAATTTTCTCAAACGCGCGTGCACTTCCCGCAGCCCGAGTTGGCGAACGGCGTCGGCGTTTTCCGCCAGATATTTTTCCAGCGCTTCCCGGAGCCCTGCTTCTTCGCGAATCTGAAGGGCCGTGCGTCCGCGCCAATTCACATAAACCGCGATGGCCGACGCGTTCCGGCACCGCATCCAGCTCGCGAGATCGATGCTGCCGGTGAATCCGAGACAACACGAAAAGATTTGTCGGAGACCCTCGCCCGCGCGCGCGACCAGCTGCTTGAAAAACGCGTCCACGTCGCCGTCGATGTCGCCGAGGAACGCCAGGTAAAGCGGGTAAACCGGAACGGGCCCGCCGCCGTAAGCGCGCGTATCGAGAAGCGCGTTGTCCTGAAGAATGAGCAAGCGCGCGAAATGAACGTTCTCGAGCGTGGCGAATGGAATCAGCGCGTTGTTCGGGTCGACCCGGCCGAGATCGACGTTCATCGAGTCCAGTAACGCGTGCAGTTTTTTTTCCTGCGCAGGATCGATCGGCGCCAGGACCATGAAGTTCGCCTGCGGAGTCATGAGAAGCGCTAGAAAACTTCGTCGCCGGTCGGCTCGTAATGCGGCACGGCATTCATGTCGTGGCGAAGTTTGGAGAGCGTGTAGTACATGCGATGCCGGGCGCGGCTTTGATTCCCGAGCGGGCGATGCTCGGCGATGGTGTGCCACGGGTTGTAAGAAAGCTTTTTCGCGAAATCCAATTGGGCCGGGGAATCGAATTGTTGTCGCGGTAAACGCAGCGTGGCCACCGTCACCCGTGGCGAGAGTTTCTCCGGCCAGAGCACCGCGTTGTTTTCGATCGGCATCAGGTGCGAATCGGTTTGCAACTGGAGCCGGATATCGAACTCAACGTCGCCCGCGGTGAGCGCCGCGACCATCGCCTGCCGCAAGTAATCGTCCGGCGGCCGGAACGGCAGCCGCGGGACGCGCGAACGTCTTTTTAATTTCGGCCAGACCGAGTATTGCATCGCCTGGCCTTCGCCGAGGAGATACGGCACGCAGCTGAAGTACGGCGCCTCGAACGGGCTCGTCTGCGTTTTCATAAAGAGCGATTGCATGATGAGATCGAGCAGGTGAGGCCGATGGAAATTGAGGAAGTAAAAGATGGCCGCGTTTTTGACGCTCTCCCGTTGCAGTTGCGCGTTCGCTTTCGTATCGGGGGTCACGAACGTCGCGGTGCAGACGCCAAACATGTCGACGGTGAATTTTTCTTCCTCCATCAGCTTCGGGCCGGGAACGCCCATGAGCTTAATGCTGATGCTGAAGAACCCCGGGTCGTCGATGTCCGGCGTGATGTAGGGGCCGGGCCCGGAAAAACGAACCCAGGCGCGATAGGTGTGCGGCTCCGCGTAAATGCCGTGGCGAAATTGCGCCGGCAAATTGTCGTGCACGATAAATTCGCCGCGAACGATGCCGTGAGTTTTGGTGTTGCCTCCGCGTTCATAGGCGCCCGGTTTCCAGAGCCCACGCATCTGCTTCTCAAAACTCGAGATGATGGAGTCGAGAAACTCTTCTTCGCCAGGGAGAAGTTTTTCTTCGGCGATCTTTAAGTGTTCGTTAGGCCGTTTCCGGTTGATCAGCCACGTCACGAACCGGGCCAGCGGATCCTGGAGCAGCGCGTCGAAGGCCGGCCGGAAAAAGGGATCGAACCGGCGCTCGAATTGAAGAAGCTTTGTCGAGACATTCGCGATCAGGTTCAGCAGGGCGGAGCCGGTGTTTGCTCGCGGGATTGGGCGATCGACGTTCAACCGCACCGGCGGCGCAGCGTTTCCGCCGCCCGCAGATTTCACTCCAATCGTTTCGGCGCCGTCGGGCATGACCGAAAAACTCAATCAGCCGCCGGCCGGAAATTTCAGCGCGAAATGAATCAGCTTCTTTTTCCCCCAATAAACGATGCCGAGATAAATTCCCGGCGCGACTTCGCGGATCTCGTCCCGGATCCATTTCGCGACGAGCGAGGTTTTGGAATAATCGAGCACGATGCACGGCCGCTGATCGAACCAGCTCTCCTCTTTATAGACCTTGGCGACGATCGCCTTGTGGCCGAGCGGCAGGATTTTATTTCGCAGAGTTCCGGTGGCGGGATCGAACACTTTGCCTTTCCAGGTAAAGAGATGAACGAAGCGCGCGATGTCGTCGGAAATGTCCGAGCCCGGTTTGATGATGGCGGTGCCTTCACCTTCGCCTTGCGGGATCTCGCCCGGCGGACTCTTGCGAAAGAGATCGTCGAGTTGTTCGTCGGACATGTGGAGGAACTGGGACGGGTCGGTAATGGGATTGGTATTGGTGTCTGGCATAGGACGCGAGTTGTGGTTTGGGGTTTTGTTGTGACCTAGAAAGTCTTGAGGAATTCGATCAGCGCCCGCTTATCGCTATCGGGCAGATCGTTGCCGAAGTAATGGCCTTCGTCTTCGATGAAATCCGGCGCGTTGTTCACTTTCAACAGGTCCGGCACGAGCTTGCGCAATTCTTCCTTGGCTGCGTCTCCGGAAAGATTATCGCGATGAATTTTCAAGAAGGCCGCCTTCGCCTTCGCGAGAAGAAGCGGCGCTTCGAGTGGAGTCGGCTGCAGATTCGCGATCAGATTGATCGGAGTCCCTTTGGGAATGAAAGCGAGGTTGATGTAACCGTCGTCGTCCGCGAGCACGCGCAACGGCTCAGGGACAAATTCTTTGCGGAGGTGCAGCCCACAATCATCCTGGGTGCGCCAGATCGAATCCTTCCCGAGGCGTTTCTCGCGCCAGAGTAATTTTTCCGCGGCGTCGTTGAAGGCGCTAAGCCTTCCTGCTACCGACGGATCGCCGGTGAATGTGCCCAGCATGTTGTTGTGGAAGAACGGCGCCGAACTCCAGAGGCTGACCAGCGATGGGGTCCGATAATATCCCGGCCCGACATCGCGGTCTTTCGGCCGAAATTTGATCGGCGTGTTTTCATCCCACGGATTGTAAAACTCGAGCGTGTCGACGGGCGAAAGTTCCTTGTAAGTCTGGGAAGAGAAATTGTCCCAGACGTGGCCGGCTTTGGCGTTCGTCCCGAGGGCGCGCGCTGCGTTGGTCTTGATCAGACTCACCGGGTAACGCTTTTCATTCGAAAGGAAATTGTTCTCGAGAAAGTCCGGCTTCATTACTTCGGCGCGAAACCAGGCGATTCCGTCGGCGCTTTGCGGATCGATGGCGCCAGGCGGCTGTTTGCTCGAGTGACAACTGGCGCAGCTTTCCGCGAAAACCATTTTGCCACGCGCCATCACGGTTTCGTCGTGACTGATCAGATCGGCGCCGCCCGGAGCATCCGCGAGATGATACGGTTTCAGCTTTCGAAAGAAGGCCGCGATGTTGGCGAGACGCTCTTCCGTCGCGAGCCAGAACACTGAGTTCGCACGCGCGTACGAGATCTCGAAGGGCTCCTGCGGCTTGAGCCCGATCAACCGGTTATGGCGGGTCAGCCAATACTCGGAGAACATGCCGATATTCACAAAAACCCGGATGGTGGCGCCCGGGACGCCGATCGAATCCGCGCCATCTTTCAAAATATGCGCGACCGGCATTTCTTCTTTCGTACCGGGCAGCGCCAGGGTGCCGCCGGCTAATTTTTCGACGGTCGCGATCCGTTCGCGCTCGGCCAAGAGAAAGATCGGGTTGATCGCGTTCGGATTATTGATGTGGTCGGTTGCGATGCGGGACGTGTCCGAGGTGCCGGGCGGCTGGGCGGCGAGCATTTCGTAAAAAAGGCCGCCCTTGGTGACATTGGGGCCAAAGACTTTGCCTTCGCGGATGTATTGGTTGCCGATGGCGGACGCGAGATTCTCCCAGGCCGGATTTTCGGGATCGGCCGGCGGATGCGTCGGATGCGGCGCGATGTGACAGGCGCCGCACGCTACACCCACGCGGTACGGCCTAACGAGTTTGTTATCGTTGTAATAGGTGGGATCGGTCGCGAAACGGTTGCCGTCCCATTTTTTGCGCGCGTCGTCATTGAACTCCGGGTTGGGAAAAAGTCGAAAGCCGAGAACGCCCGATGGTTTTCCGTAAATTTTTTCGTCGATGCCGGCCGGCTCGGGGGTGACCTGCTCATCCAGCCAGAGACCGAATTCGGGATCGGGCTTGGCGGCGGCGCGGAACCCGGGTTCGTTGACGAGACCGAGCGTCTTGAAGCGTTCGCCGCGCTGGTAGGTGCGGTTGTCGAGCATCTTGAGAAGATCGAGCAAGCCGTAGCTATCCTGCGAAACGTGATTCCAGAAATGGTCGTTGCCTGCGCTCCAAAGGTTCCAGGCATTGCGGCCCATGATTTCCTCCGCGGTCAACTCGACCCCGCTGTCCATTGGCTTGAACACATCCGCCGTGATTTGCGGAAAGTCCGCCGTGGTTTTGCCAGCGAGCTTCGCCTCGTCCTGGATCGCTGCTTCTTGCTTCTGGTGGTGACAGGCTGACAAGATCAACGCGACGGCCAGCGGGATGGCGGCGGCTCGCGTCAGAAAGTTAAAGTTATAGGGTTTTGGATTCATCTCTGATCTCCGGTTTGATCTGGGGAAGCAGCGGCGAAACAAACGTGCGAACCTTTTCGAAATCGGTCTTGCCGGCTGGGCAAACCTTTCCATCGCATCCGATGGATGATGGGGCGGGATGTGAGGGTGAAGCGCCATGGGGAGCGGCGTCTTAAGGGGATATCGGACTGGCGCCGGGACGGCAAGCCTTTTGTGTCGCTAAATTCGTCGGCGAGTTCAGGGGTCGTTAGGCGGCCGGAGCGCGATATTTTCGGGGTTAAGTACCTGAATCAGAACCGCAAAAAAGTTTACAATTAAAGTCTTGCCCAGGAACGGACATCCACTTCATCTTGTGTTCCGCCTGCCGCGAGTCCACTGCATCTTGTTGGTAGCCAATTGGGCGCTGTTCGCCGGCTACTCACAGGTTATGCACTGACGCGCCCCATGGGTAAACCGCCACTTATTCACAATAACCTTCGCCCAACCCGTCATGATCCAACTCAAACCCGGGCTCACGCCTTCCTCGCTCAATCGTCCCCGTTCGAAGTCGATCCGCACGCATAGCCGTGCCGCGAAAAGGAAGAGTAAGGGCCTGCGCTTCGAGCGCGTCTTCAGCGACGCGAACGTGGCGCCGTTCGAGCAGGTGGATTGGGAGCGGCGCACGGCGGAGATCACCGACGACAGCGGGAAAGTGATCTTCAAGCAGGAGAACATCGAGGTGCCCAAAAGCTGGAGCGCGCTCGCCACCAAGATCGCCGTTTCAAAATATTTCTACGGCGACATCGCGAATGGCACCGACCCGCACAAGGGCGGCCGGGAAACTTCGGTGCGCCAATTGGTTCATCGCGTCACTCGGACGATCACCGACTGGGGCGTCGCTGACGGTTATTTCGCGAACGCGGAAGCGGCCCAGATTTTTTACGACGAACTGACCTGGCTCTGCGTGAACCAACATGGCGCTTTCAACTCGCCGGTTTGGTTCAACGTCGGACTGCATCACCAGTACGGGACCGGCCGCGACGCGGGGCTCGGAAATTATTTCTACAACCGCACGACCGGGCAGGCCGAGCGCGCGGCCACTCAGTACGAGTATCCGCAGGGCAGCGCCTGTTTTATTCAAAGCGTGGAAGACACGATGGAAGACATCATGCGGCTCGCGACGAGTGAAGCGATGCTGTTCAAGTACGGGAGCGGGACGGGAAGCGATTTGTCGTCGCTGCGGAGCACGCGAGAGAAATTGAGCGGCGGCGGGAAACCGAGCGGGCCGTTGTCGTTCCTGAAGGTTTACGATCAGGTCGCGAACGTGGTGAAGAGTGGCGGCAAAACCCGGCGCGCGGCGAAGATGAACACGCTCAAGGATTGGCATCCGGACATCGAGGAATTCATCGACGCGAAGCAGAAGGAAGAGAAGAAAGCCTGGGCGCTGATCGAGCAGGGTTACGACGGCAGTTACAACGGCGACGCCTACGGCTCGGTGATGTACCAGAACGAAAACCTGAGCGTTCGAGTGAGCGACGAGTTCATGGACGCCGCGGTGGAAGATCGTGAATGGTGGACGAAGCGGGTGCGCGACGGAAAACCGTGCGAGAAAAAGGAAGCTCGCGGCTTACTACGCAAGATCGCGGAGGGAACGCATGTCTGCGGCGATCCTGGGATGCAGTTCGATTCCACGATTCACAAATGGCACACCTGCAAGGGAACCGACCGGCAGAATTCCACGAATCCTTGCTCGGAATATCTCTTCCTCGATAACACGGCCTGCAATCTCGCGTCGTTGAACCTGATGAAGTTCAAGGGCGAGGATGGCGTGTTCGATGTCGAGCGGTTCAAGGCGGCGGTGCGCGTTTACATCACCGCGCAGGAAATCATCGTCGATAACGCCAGTTACCCGATAAAAGAAATCGCGGAGAACTCGCACATCTTTCGCACGCTCGGCCTCGGCTACGCGAACCTCGGGTCGTTGATCATGAGTTACGGCTACGGTTACGACAGCGTGGAAGGCCGCGCGCTTTGCGGCGCGATCACGTCGATCATGACCGGTGAAGCGTACGAGCAGAGTGCGCGGATGGCGAAAGCGATGGGGCCGTTCCCCGGATATCGCGATGCGCGTTGCAGCGGCATAGCGAAACCAGTCGCAAAAAATAACGTCGCCGCAATGCAGGAAGTAATCGAGCTCCATCGTTCGGCCGTGAGCGAGATCGCAGCGAACGAAGAGTTCGCTTATCTGAAGGAAGAAGCCGCGAAGGTTTGGGACAGCGCGGAGGAGCTGGGCAGAAAACACGGTTACCGCAATGCCCAGGTGACCGTTCTCGCGCCGACCGGCACGATCAGTTTCCTGATGGATTGCGACACGACCGGGATCGAGCCCGATATCGCGCTCGTGAAATACAAGCTGCTCGCCGGCGGCGGCATGTTGAAGATCGTCAACCAAACGGTCACGCCCGCGCTGGAAAAGCTCGGCTACAATTCCGAGGAGATTGAGCGAATCGTCGCCCACATCGACGCGTTCGACACCATCGAGGACGTGGAAGATTCCGACGGCTCGACGATTTCGTCCGGGCTGAGACCGGAACATCTCCCGATCTTCGATTGCGCCTTCAAAGCGTACCGCGGACAGCGCAGCCTCGGTTACATGGCGCACCTGCGGATGATGGCGGCGGCGCAGCCATTTCTAAGCGGCGCGATTTCCAAGACGGTCAACATGCCGGAAACGGCGACGGTCGACGAAATCATGAACACCTACATCGAGGGTTGGCGGCTCGGCCTGAAAGCGATCGCTATCTATCGCGACGGCTCGAAGCGTTCCGCGCCGTTAAATACCCGGAAGACAAAAGACATGGGTGGAACGGAGCAAGAATCCGAAGTCGCATCTCTTAATCGCGGTGAATTAGAAAACCGCATTGTGGAACTGGATCAGGAAGTGACCTCGCTCCGGATCCGCCTCGACCAACCGTCGCGCCATCGTATGCCGGATACGCGCATGTCGTTGACTCACCGTTTCGAGATCGCGGGACATGAAGGCTACATCACGGTGGGGTTGTATGAAGATCGTCAGCCGGGCGAGCTCTTCATTACGATGTCCAAGGAAGGGAGCACGATCGGTGGCCTAATGGACACCGTCGGTACTTTGACCTCGATTGCGCTGCAATACGGCGTGCCGCTGCAAAGCCTCGTGAGAAAATTCGCTTATCAACGCTTTGAACCCAGCGGGTTCACGAAGAATCCCGATATCCGGAACGCGACCAGCATTACCGATTACGTCTTTCGCTGGCTCGGTTGCCAGTTTATCCCGGGTTACAAGGAGGCTACATCACCCAGCCGCGGCCAGGCCGAACTTCCCATGAAGGAAATTCCCGAGATGGAGAAAAAGGCGATCAATCGCCCAGTCTCGGATCTGCCGCGGACGGCGGAGAAGGAATTGATCGACGTTATTACGAGCCACGCCCCGAACGAAGGTGAGCCGCATGTAAGCGGCAATGGGCACACTCATGCGGATCGTGTTCAAGAGGTGCTGGGTAACATGTTCATGGACATCATCTGCTCCCACTGCGGCAGCAACAAAGTCGTCCGCGCCGGCGCCTGCGGCGTCTGCACCGAATGCGGCACGAGCCAGGGCTGCAGTTAAGGGGACATTACCGGCGAGTGTGATTGGAAAACAATTCTTGGAGAGACAAATAAATCTCAATGCCCTCGGAACTATTGGAGCTTATTGGCCAATTAAGGCCGGACGCGTGGCGACGGGACGTTGCCTTCTCGGCTGAAATCGAAGAAGCAAATAGCGTCCTCTTTGATCCATCGAAGGACGCCGAAGCCGCTTTGAACGCGTGGCTACAGAAGCATCAGCCCTGCTTGTTCGGCCGCGTCGCTGCAAAGCTCGAACTGATTCGGTACTGTATTCTCCGTGAGCAAGATCTCAGCAGCGATGAGGCAGTCCGCGATAGGATCCAGGAGGCCAGACGTGCGTGGACTGATGATGCTTTCGATGGCAAAGCCAGTGCGTTTGTCATCCTGCTGATATCTGAGCGAATTGCTAATGCGATACCTGATGAGGTTACGGCAAAGATTGCGCTGCGGCTATGCTCCCTATACCTCAGAGATGCAGAGGTAATTCCTGACAAGATTTTACAAGAACGAATTTGGCTTGAGAAACCCGGGCCTGATCGCATCACTTGGGAGTGGCTTGCGGGAGTTAATTATTTTTGTGCTCAAGGAGATAGGCGATGGTGGCAGGATCATCGAATCCCGGGGGGAATGGCGTTCTCAGTCAACTCTGTTGGGCACCTATCGAAATCAGCAAAGATCGCGCGGGTGTTGAGTGAATTGAGCGACGCCATCGGACTACCCGAGGGAGAATTTAGTTCAGGCACGATTCGATCACTTGATGACGCATTAATGTACGCCATGCGAACAATAGCCAACGCGTCCGACGCTGTCTCCGGCCCAGCTACAGAGTTGCTTGCGGCAGCGTCAGCCGATGAAGACGCTTGTCCGTGCCCGGTTAAACTACCGCCTGCTCTGGCCGGTAAGAACCACTGCGTGTATTCCGGCTGGTATCATACCGACTACACCGTTCCATCAGAATATTTTCGTGCGGCTGTCGAACGGCCATGTGACACCCTTAAACATAACCTCGACTTTACCTACCTTTTCTGGGACAGCGTAGACAATCCGGCGCATGAGACAATGGGAACAGGCCGTCGAATCCGAACCGACGGGATTGAAGGGGATCAAGAGCCCATTCTTGAAAAACGACAGCGCATGGAGCCGAGCGAAGTGATCATCGACGACCGCGAGCGGCTTTTGGCGTTGCAACGCTTCAAGAGATAATCATTTGAATCGGACGCAGTCACACTTATCAGCCAAATACTCGGCGATGATATTGCGAAGATTGCCCTGATCGTCGGCCCCTTCCTTAGCGACGACTGCAAGCCAGGCGTAATTTGGCCTGGGACTTGTCGTGTCTACCAGGACGTCGATTTGACCGAAGGTTTCTGAAGAGCAACGAATAATTCCGGCATATCGCGACAATAGGTGCTCAGTCCGGAAACGCAGAAGCCCGTCAGGCGACAGCAGCTGTTCCTCCAATACCCGTTGCACATATCGGAATCCTCGCTCAATCCAGCACCTAAATCTCACCGTTGGTAGTTCCGGCGTAGTTTCATCGACCTTCGGCAAGCTCGTTAAATCTTTGATCTTGGTCGCTGCGACTGTTTTTTGGATGTCCGGGAGAATCGCCTGTCTGAAAAGGCTACGCAAATCGTTAAAACTCACCCGCACCTTCACGTGCGTCGGGATTAGGACTTGGCGCACGATCCATTCCTGAATCACGCCATGTGCCGCGTGACCTTCGACGTTTAGCCGCACGCGCAGCTGACTTCCAGATCGGAGAATTTCGGCGCGCAGATAAGGACCAACACGGTCGTCGTGCACGTAGAGGGCTTTCAGGTCACCGCTGTCGTCATCACCAGCTCCGGGATTGCCGGGCTCCAACAAGCAGACCTCGTGTGTGTTGCTAAGCTTCATGCCCACCACTGTGACAGCGTGCCACAGTCCGGGATCGCCGGTAAACTCCATCGCTAAGACGCACGGCATTGTAGAGAGCGTCGCCGAAAAGATCAGACTCCGTCCCTGTTCAAAACTGCCCACCTTTCCTAAAAATGGAGCGACGCCCAATGACTGTAATGCGAGACACATCTGCTCAACAGCCAACCCCTCTGATGGCATCGGACGACCAAATGGGAGTCGATAACGGGACGCCCGATTTGTAATATCGGCGGGTGTCGCGGCGGATAAATGCTCCTTTTGGCCAGCTTTATGAAGTGCGGACCACAGCGCGATCGTAGAGCACCGGCTCACACCGAGATCCTGTTGCTGAAACGCTAGACCGCGAATCTGCAGCATGACGCCCATGAAATGGATTTGGTAGTCACGAGTGCAATTCATGACGCGGATCGAGCCATCCTCGTCTTTTTTGTGCGGCAGCAGCCGCAATACGGTGCGACCGACGGGGCAGGCGCCTAGAGGTCGTATGACCGCAAAGCCAAGATAGTGTGCCTCACTGAACTCGCTGCACTGGCGGACGTATTCTTCTCGATGGTTTACGTCCTGACTGGTGAGGAGTTCGCCTAACTTGACTAACCTGTCGCTAACATCCGCTGTCTTACCGCCGAAAAAATGGACTCGCCGACAGTGATTCGGAGGTGGCCGAAGGGTGCTCGCAAACAGGCTGCTGTGATCCGACATGAAGTCCCGGTCGACATAATGTTCCTCAACTGCGACCGTGCGTTTAGGCAGTGGAATCGTGTCTGGTCGCCGGATGTAGTCCTCAAGATACTTGATTTGGGCAAAAACTCTTTCGGGCCGCTGAAACGGGGGCGGCGCAAGCTTCAGAATCTCAGCCAACGGGACGCTGCCATCAAGAGCGTGAAAATGAATTGCGTTTGAGTCAGGGGGCATACCGTCGACGACACCCGTACGGAGACTTGTTGAAAGGCGTGAACTGGATGTTCGCCAACTACACTATCTAGTCCAGCGAGTCAGTCCTGGTGTTGATGTAAACCGCAAAATCTTCTCTCGTTAATTGCTCCGAGGATTCGGTTGCTCGGGTGTCCTCGCTCGCGGCGCCACGAACACTGTCGGCCACCTGTTCGCACCACGCAGCCAAATCTCTGTTAGAAGCCAATTTTTTTGCGAATTCGGATTTAGGTTCAGCCATACTGCCTCTCTGTTTGACGGAGTCGTCTACCAAAGGTCCCAAAGAAAAGCAGGAGCCAGGCCGGTTGGCAAGCGGGAAGGCGCCGATCATTATTGGCCTCCACTTCGCTTCCATTGGTCGCGTAGCCTCTTGATCGTTAAGCCGCGGGCTCTCCATTCTTTTCTCGGCCCAACCCGGTACGCTCCCTTCAACGTATTCTTCCGACAGTACGCCTTAGCGGTCTCGAGAGTTACTCCCAACAAGACGGCTGCCTCAGCCGCCGTATATTCTTTCTTCAGATTGATGCGGGTCGTCGGGATTTTCCAAGCCATGGATAGCCACACAGAAAACCGTAGGAATATAGGGGTTTCCATGGGTACCTATGGATTAACGTGCGCATCTACACGCGTCAATGGAAAAGCGTAACGATGCCGGAATTCTTTTATGGCTCGTCAGCGCCCGTAACCGCGCGAGATTTCGTCTCCCGCTGCAGGTCAGATCGCCCAAGCATAACGCGGTTAGCTCAAGCGCGGTCCATGGAGTATGAATTGGGGATGCAACTGGAAATTTTCACGCTGTGCGACGCGGCGACGGAGCATGCGGGGAAACTGAACATCATCGGAACGTTCGACTCCTTGCGGGCGTTTGAGGCGCCGATCTCGCACCCGCAATGCGCGATCGCGGGACGGTTGCGCTTCGAGCAGATCGAAGAGGGTGAGCACCGGGTCTTGCTGACGTTCGCGGATGAAGATGGGAACATCGTGATGCCGAAGTTTGATTCGACCCTGGCTGTGAAATTTTCGCCGGGACAGCGGACGATGACTTCGCATTTCGTAATCCTGATTCAGCAGGTGCGGCTGCCGAAGTTTGGCGAATACACGATCGATCTGGCGATCGACGGCCGGCAGCTCGGGTCGCTGCCGCTCTACGTGACGCAGATCGAGCGCCCCAGCTAATTGCTCGCGAACGTCGCCCACGATGCGACGGCGCCAGAAAATATCGGTTGTCAGCGGGGCTGGATTCCACGATTAGTCCCGCGCAATTGAGCGGAGATCTCTTGCGTCCCCACCCAGCTTTAATGGCGATTCACATTCGGAGTTTATGAACGAAGCGGAGATTCAACGGCAGAAGGAAATCAAGGAGGCGGAGGAGCTGCTTTTCACGGGGCCGCAGGCGCTCGGATTCGCAAAGGGCCTATTTCTGGGGCGTTTCGTTTCGGACTGGGCGATGCCGTATCCGCGAATTCCAGCGGCGCAACAGGCAGAGCTAGATAAGTCGCTCGCGGAAATCCGGCAGTTTCTTGACGAACATCTTGACCCGGTGGCGATCGATCGGCAGGCAGACATTCCGCGTCATTTGATCGATGGTTTGGGGCATAACGGCGTGCTTGGAATGACGGCGCCGAAGGAATTTGGCGGGCGTGGATTTTCGCAGCGGGCTTACTGCAAGATTTTGGAAGAGATCGGGGCGCGGTGCGCATCGACTTCCGTGTTCACAAACGCACATCATTCGATCGGGATTCGGGCATTACTCCTGTTCGGCACGCGCGAACAGAAACAGCGATGGCTGCCGCCGTTGGTGACGGGCCAACAGCTGGCCGCGTTTGCGTTGACCGAGGAACAAGCCGGATCTGACGCGGCGAACGTCCAGACAACGGCGACGCCCAGCGCGGACGATTCGCATTTTATTTTGAACGGCGAAAAGCGTTACATCACAAACGCTTCGATCGCGCATGTGCTCACGGTCATGGCGCGCACGCCGGTGCCGGGGTCGGACAAAACGGCAATCACTGCGTTTCTCGTCACGCCGGACATGCCCGGCTTCACGATGCTCGAGCCGCGGATGGAAAAGCTCGGCATCAAGGGAACGGCGACTGGCCGTTTCGCCATGCGCGACATGCCGGTGCCGAAGGAAAATATCCTGGGACCGATAGGCAAGGGCCTGAAAGTGGCGCTCACGGTTCTTGATTTTGGCCGGACGACGTTCGGTGCTTGTTGCACCGGTGCCGCGAGAACGTGCCTGCAACTGGCGGTCGATCACGCGAACAAGCGCCGCCAATTCAAGAAGACCCTGGGCGATTTCGATTTGGTGAAGAAAAAGATCGGGCGAATGGCGGCCGATCTTTACGCGATGGAAGCGATGACGGCGGTAACGGCATCGCTCATCGATCGCGGCCTCGAGGATTACATGATCGAGACCGCGATGTTGAAAGTGTTCACGACGGAGCGGCTTTGGGAAGCAGTCAACGATGCCTTCCAGATTTACGGAGGCTCGGCCTACTTCACCGACCTGCCGCTCGAGCGGATGCTGCGTGACGCGCGGATCAATCAGATCGGCGAAGGCAGCAACGAAGTGCTGACGTCGTTCATCGCGCTTGTCGGCATGCGTGGGCCCGGCATGGAGTTCAAGGAGATTTACGACACGATGTTCAATCCTTCCCGCGGTCTCGGCAAAGCGTGGTCGGCGGGAATGAATCGTCTCGGCGCCGCGGTCCGAGTGCCGACTGTGCCGGTGAAAAGCGAAAGCCTGCGCGCCCAAGCGTCGCAGCTCGGTCGATTGATTTGGCGCTTTAACCTCAGCGTCAATCGCGCGCTGATTAAATATCGCGAGCCGGTGATGGATATGCAGCTGGTCCAGGAACGAATCGCGGGCGTGGCAATGGAGATGTTTGCCTCGGCCTGCGTGATCAGCCGACTGGATTCGAATTTGCAAGGGATCGCCCAAAATGGCGCGTCGGCGCCGGCGAGCCGGAAAGCGGCGCAGTTATTCCTGCGGCAATCGTTCCATCGCATTCGCCGTTTTCTGAGCGAACTGACGGACAACGACGATGCCGAATTGCTAACGACGGCGAATCTCGTCCTGGGTAAACAGCCGGTAGACGGCAACGCCCGCAACGGTCAATAGCGCCGTTCGGGGTTTCCCGTTACAACGCGATTTCTGGCACGCCACGCGCTCAACCGGCGTTGTATGTCGAGCGCGCTTGCAGATTCTGCCATTGCCGAGCCTCGTATTGAGGCAGTCGCGCCGTCGCACCGTTTTTCATTTACGGCCTTGTTCTCACGTTATCAGTTGGCTCTGCTGCTCCTGGTCGCCACGATCTGGATGGCGCGCTCTCCGTACAGCGCATCAAATCTCGAGGTTCCGCCAGATTCGGTAGAATACGCGCTCGCGCCGGTGCAGGTCATTGAGACGGGTCATTACCAAATCATGATCGAGGGTCGCGGATTGCCACCGCGGTATCCACCTTGGTTTCCGTTGACGGTGATTTTGCCGGTTTACGCTGTGCTCGGCGCCGAACCCGGGAATGCGATTATTGGCATTACCTTTATGGCTGTGGCCGGAGTCGGAATTGCCTGGGCAATCGGGCGGCGGATTGGTGGAAGCGTCGGTGGGATTTTGGCCGGGCTCGGAGTGCTGGCTTTGCCGGCGTACTGTGGCTGGGCCACGCAAGTGATGTCCGACGTTCCGTGTACTGCGCTTATACTCGGCGGCTGCTGGCTCTTCCTGCGGATTCGCGCGCGAGGTGCGTCAATTCAGTTGCTGGCTTTTGGGGGCGCCGGTTGTTTGATTGCAATGGCCGCACTGTTTCGGCCCGTGTCGGCGGCGATGCTGTTGCCCTTTGCCGTGGCGGCAATCGCGCCGTGGAATTTTCGTCGTGCGCTTGCGCGCATGACCGGCCTCGTTTTTCCAATGTTGGGCGCGGCGGCGGCAACGTTCTCTTATAATAAGGCGACGTTCGGCTCCCCCTTGCGGAACGGTTATCACTTCTGGTCGTGGACACAGTCGACGCCATTGCAGGATTTCTTCTCGTTCTCGAGCGTTGGACTGAACGGGCAAATGCTTCTCCGAACAGGGTTGCCAATGCTCTTGGTAATCTGCCTGATCGTAGAAATCGGGCTTCGCAGAAGCAATTCTTCAGCACGGAAGGAAGCCGCGGGCCCGTTGCGCGACCTGATCTTTTTTGTCGCCGCAGCGGGTATTCCGATGCTCATTTTTCACCTTTTTTACACTTATCCCTCGGACCGTTTTTTCCTCCCGATTCTGACAGGCACAGCCATCATCGCCGGCTCGTTGCTCGGGTTACGATGGGACGGAAAACATCAGCGGGCGATCGGTACCGTGCTGGCCGCGCTGCTTCCGTTGGTGGCGCTAGCGCGGATCGGCGTGCCCGATCCAGTGCCACAACGGCGAGTAGCCGCCGACACAATTCGCGAGAATACCCCGGCGGACGCGGTCATTGTCTCAGCTATCGATCCGGTATTTTTGGAACAGCGCGCCGCCCGCCATTCGACCCGGCGAATTGTGCCCTTGTCGCGCGAAGTCGAGTACACGCGGGCTGTTACCGGCGCCCAGAACCACTACATCATTCCATTCGTAGCGACCGAACAAATTGACGAGCTTGTCGACGAAGCCAGGAAAGGTCGCCGCATCTTTTTAGATACGAGCGCAGTGAATGAAGAGGACTCGGAGGCGTTTAATCTGGTGAATTCGCGCTTCCGGCTATCGCGGACCGCACCCGCTCTCTACGAACTCACGCCGCTGTAATTCCGGACGATGGCGGCGGGAACAAGCGCCGGCTCAGATTCAGATTCCATTAGTGCCGCGCGGCAAACGTAGGTCTCGCGCCGGAACAAATTATATTTCAAAATGACGTAGAACGCGCGGAAGCCGTCTCGCCAGCCGATTTTCTTTCCTTCGGCATAGGTTCGCCCGAAGTACGAAATACCGACTTCGTAGATCCGCGCTTGCCGCTGAGCGAGCTTCGCTGTGATTTCCGGTTCGACGCCGAAGCGCTTCTCCTCGATGCGCAAACCTTCGAGCGCTTCCCGACGAAACGCTTTGTAGCCGGTTTCCATGTCGGTGAGGTTGATGTTTGTGAAGATGTTCGAGAGCAAAGTCAGGATTCGATTCCCGAGCATATGCCAAAAATAAACGACTCGATGCGCCCTTCCACCCATGAACCTCGATCCAAAAACTACGTCAGCATCGCCATTGATGATCGGCTCGAGGAGTTGACCGTAATCGCGCGGGTCGTATTCAAGATCGGCGTCCTGGATGAGAATGATGTCGCCGGCGGCGTTCAGTAAGCCGGTGTTGAGAGCCGCGCCCTTTCCCAGGTTCGTGGTGTGGTGGATCACTTTCACCTGATCGGATCGCAGCTTGTTCACGATCTCTTCCGAGCCATCGGTCGAAGCATCGTTGACGATCACGATCTCCAGATCGCGGGCTACGGCGGCCTGCACCTTCTCGACGATTTTCCGGATCGTACGCCGCTCGTTGAAGCATGGGATGATGACGGAAAGAATCATAACGCCGGTGCCTCGAATTAGCAGGGCGAGTACCAATGCGCTCCCCAGAGTTTGCGGTTCGCCCTCTTGTCTGGCCCGTTTCTGGCTCTCAGACCGGATATGGATCTCGCAGAGCTGGAACCTGCTCGGATCAGTCTTGGTCGGAAGCGGCTGCTTATTTTCATCGTCGCCTACAACGCGCAGACGACGATCGAGAAAGTGTTGAGCCGCATTCCGCCCAGCCTCCACGGCGACAATGTTGAAGTTCTGATCATCGACGATTCGTCGCAGGACGATACTTTTGGCAACGGCCTTCGATATCAGCAGCGCAACGCAGGCTTTAAGATCACGGTTCTGCGGACCCCGGAGAACCAGGGTTACGGTGGAAATCAGAAACTCGGTTACCGCTATGCGATCGATAACGGGTTCGACATCGTCGCGCTGGTCCACGGCGACGGACAGTACGCGCCCGAAAAATTGCCCGAGCTCATCGCGCCACTCATCAAGGAAGAAGCCGACGCTGTTTTTGGCTCGCGCATGATCAATAAAAAGGCCGCGCGGCAAGGCGGCATGCCTGCTTATAAGTGGATCGGCAACCAGATCCTGACCGCGTTCCAAAACCGGATGCTGCGCACGGCGCTCTCGGAATTCCATTCCGGTTACCGGCTCTATTCGACGGCTGCGCTCAACCAGATTCCCTTCGAGAAAAACACCAACGATTTTCATTTCGATACCGAGATCATCGTCCAGCTGGTGATGAAAAAACTGCGGATCGCCGAGCTGCCGATTCCGACTTACTACGGCGACGAGATTTGCCACGTGAACGGGCTCAAATACGCGTGGGACATTTTCAAGACGATGCTCAAGGCGCGGTTCCACGAGATGAACCTGCTGTTCGACCGGAGGTTCGACGTGCTGCCGACGGAAGAGAATTACGATTTGAAACTAGGGTACAGTTCGTCGCACACGGCGGCGATTGATGCGGCGCGACCCGGCGAGCGTGTGCTCGACATCGGATGCGGCCAAGGTTACGTCGCGCGCGAGATCGCGGCAAGGGGCTGCCATGTGACCGGCATGGACCAATACGCTCCGGACACGGGCGCCGCTGGAATTGATTTCATCCGCTGGAACCTCGACCGCCCCGAGTTTCCCGTGAATGTCTCCGGGTTCGACCAGATCATGATGCTTGATATCATCGAGCACCTGAAACAACCGGAACAATTCATGGACGAATTGCGGTTCGCCGCTGTCTGCAAACGCCCGGAGGTAATCATCACCACGGCGAACATCGGGTTCTTCGTCACGCGGCTGATGCTGTTTTTCGGACAATTCAATTACGGCCTGAAAGGTATTCTCGACGCGACCCATACCCGCCTGTTTACGTTCCGGTCGTTGAAATCGCTGCTGGAGCAATCGGGCTACAATGTTCTCGAAGTGCGCGGAATTCCGGCGCCGTTCCCGAAAGCGATCGGGAACAATTTCGTCTCGCGGTTTTTCCTTCGGGTAAATCAAGCCTTGATCCGCGTGAGCAAGGGATTCTTCTCCTACCAGATTTTTGTCCGAGCGGTGGCGAAACCGACTGTCCACAATCTGCTCAGCGAAACGATTGAATCGAGCGATCGGCTGCGCGACGCCGTTTTGAAAATCGCCTGCTGATTATTTCAGGATTTGCAAGGCGCGGAGCAAACCGGCCGTGACCAGTTCGTAAAGGTCGTGCTGGACGAAAAAGATGTAGTATTGCCGGAGATCGATCGCGCAGAGGAGGAGAACAGCCACGACGACGATCATTTCGTGGCGTCGCAGATTGCGAGTGACCTCGGCGATGCAACCGAGAGCGAGATAGCGCAGCGGCATGTCCCACATATTGGTGTAACGCAGGTTCATTCCATAGCGGATGTTGCACATGAGCAAGTAGGTCGCGACCACGAACGTGACTAAATACCAAGACGATTTGTCGTCGAACCCAAGTCTAAAGATCGCGGCCCAGGCGAGGAGAAAGATGAGGGGACTGGCGAGCAGCAGATCGACCAAATAACGATACCAAGGCCCGTCGCCGGTCGCGATGGCGTAAGGCAGGACGGACGCTTTGCTGACCACCAGCCGATAGGTCATCACGAACGTTTCGGCGCTCCCGCACAGAAAAATCAAAGTGACCAAACCGAGGAGCGGGCCGGCGACGGTCACGAGCAGGAGTGGGCGCGTGATTGTGCCGAAGCGCGCCCAGCGATTTGCAGCCAGAAGAGCCAACAGGCCGACGTAGGCGAAGACCGCGTTTTCCTTGGTGACAACCATGAGCGCAAGGCTGGCACCGAAGAGTGAAAGACGTAACGGGTCGTTAGGCCGTTTCAGGTTTTCCCAAAGAAGCCAGAGACAGAGCGTGGCCCAAAATGCGAAAAACCCATCGACTAGCGCATGTTGCGCCATGTGAATTTGCGTCGGCGCGCAACTCATCAACGCGAAAACTCCGAGGGCGCGCACTGGACCTGCCAGGCGCCAGGCAAATGCGCCGGCGGCAAACATCAACAGAATGCTGAACAAACAGGAGATGCGATGGAGGGAAAGGAGCGCGTCCGCGCCAGTGACCTGGTGCCAGAGGTAAGCAGAGAAAATGTAAAGGAAACGGGTCGGCGGCAGGATGACGGCCGGCAATTTCTGTTGCGTTTCGACGTAGTGCTCGGCGAAATCCGGATAACTGGTAACGCCGTGGTTGATCAGATCGGTGACGTAGCCGCGATAAAGACCTTCGTCGTAGCCCAGCCCGGTAAAACCGGCGGAGGGATAGACGCGCAGGAAAATGCCGACCGCTGCGACGAGGATGAAGGCAAGCAGGATGGGCCGCGACAAAGCTCGCCGGTGTATCGAGTTTTCCTCAGGCATCATCTCTCTTTAAGTTGCTCCTGTAACGCTTTGAACTCGGGCTGGCTAGAATCAAGTTCGATGGCGCGCGCGGCTTCAATCCTTGCCTGATCGCGGTTGCCGGCAAGATCGAGAGCCCTGGCAAGGAGATAGTGCGCCTTCGGCTCGCGCGGTTCGAGAGAAAGCGCTCGCTGGAAGAAATCGACGGCCCGCGCCGGCTCATTCTCGTTGAGGGCGAGCACGCCGAGATTATTCAGTGCGCCTTTGTGTTTGGAATCAATTCTGAGAGTTGTCTCATAAAAGCTTCGCGCCGCTGCGGAATTGCCCTGAGCAAAGCGAAGGTTGCCTAGCGCAAAATTGGTTTCCGCGTTATCCGGCACGAGATCGTGGGCGCGTTGGAGATGGTGCTCCGCGGCCGCTAGATTATTTGTTTCCAAGGCAAATCGGCCGGCGTTGTAAGCGTCGAGAGCCCAAAGCGACGGATCGTCACGCGGGATCGCGACAACGAACGCGCTGAGAGCCGTGACGCCGAGCTGCAGCGCCGCGTTTCTATAGTTCGTCGCCGAGAAAGAGGCCCAGAGCCGGTGCAATCCCAGGGCACCCAAAATCAAGAGGCCCGGAATGACCGCCAACCGATAACGTTCGGTAACAAATACCGGCAGGATGGCGAGGAACTGGAGCGCTACCGCGGCGCCGACCCAGCGCGACTGCGGAAAGGCGCGCCACGTGACGACAGCTCCCGCCAGACCAAGCACCGCGATTAATCCGAAATGCAGACCGGGAAAGAGGACTCCGTGTTCACGCAAGTTCACAATGACGCCGAGGTCGTCGTATTCGAAAGCGTTCCAGAAATTGGCAGCCTTTCGAGCGAGCAGCTGGAGCCAGCGGCCGGGACTAGCCTTTATGTAATCGCGCGCCTTGGCGGACCAATAGCGCGAGACCTCCGATCGTTTGAGCGATCGGCCGACCGCAGTTTCCGCCTGGTCGATCGAGTCGCGCAACATTTGTCCCTGGCCGGCGTGCAGGCCGGGGAAGCGTGGATAACCGGTCGCCTCTGGATTGTTCCCGAGCCAGAAGTTGATTCCGCCATGCGCGGAGAGAAAGACCGGGTCACGCGCGACGAAGCAGTTATGAATCCAGCACGGCGCTGTGCCCACCGCGACGCCGGCGAGAAGGGTTGCGATCAATTGGGCGGGCCGACCCGTGCTCGCTTTGCGAAAAGCAATCGCAAAAATGAAAAGCGGGAGAAGCAACAGGATCGAGGCTACTCCCATAGCCGCGAAACCAAGGAGCAAACCCGAAGCAAGACACCGGAGAGGCGACGGGGGTATTTCCGGGCGAACGAGTTGCCAGACCAGCAGCCAGA